>Ga0326514_10002647_pt1 | contig 11387 bp, 7 predicted proteins | sample 3_2548_0518_D_FD_203653 | JGI IMG/M metagenome (GOLD analysis project Ga0326514, IMG submission 203653) | Bovine rumen microbial communities from UC Davis, California, United States - 3_2548_0518 | ecosystem: Host-associated > Mammals > Digestive system > Stomach > Rumen | place: USA: California... | reverse complement strand
TATAATAGTTTTTTTTGCAAGTAGTTTTTTTGAATTAGTGTGAACAGGTGGTGTCCTCAGTGATGAGGGCACCACCTGTAGTTTTAATGCTTGCACGGAACATGGAGGCATCGTCGATGACTTTGCTCAGATGCCGGACACCCGCGTTGAGAAGCTGTTCGACGGCGAAACGACTGCTATTTGATGGTGCGGAACAATTTTCCGTACCACTACGGAATCTTTTTCCGACCGTGACGGAATTTGTTTCCGCACATGGCGGAAAACTTTTCCGTAGCGGTACGGACTACTGTTTCAGACCTGATGTGGGGGGGGCTTGTAAACTGCGGGAAATGGTGCAACAAACTAAGCACCTGCGAAATTTTAATTGGTATGATACTCAAGGGAGGTTTCCATTTTCCCAAACAGAAAGGCGGCATGCTCAGTGTGTGAACATGCCGCCTTGTTGTCTTTTAGCGTATCGTCTTGCGTACAGTGCCGTCGGTCATGCGGACAATGTGGAGACCGAACTGTGATGAGGTGGATGGGCGTCCATCGAGCGTATAGAACATAATGGGTGTATTGCGGTCAGCAGGAGCAGCGGTTACGGTTTGGATGGCGGTGGGGGTGTACTGCTTCACGGCATCTTTCCACCAGCGATCGGCAGTCCAGGGTGTACCCTTGGCATCGTTGCCATACCACGACATCACCCACGACCACTTGCAGCCCTGCTGCCACTGGATGCTGAGGTAAGGCACCTGGCCGCATTCTGTCAGCGCCACCATGCGGTTGGGATACTGGGCAGCCAGGTAGTCGTAGCGTGCCTTCACCTCCAGCAAATCTTTATTGTAGATGTCGGTACCGATGATGTCAACATAACTGTCGCCCGGATACCAGTCATCGTCCTCGTCACACGATGTCCAGACCCAGATGAGGTTGTGCAGGTCTTGAGACTGTAAGTAGTCGAACGTGCGTTGCCACAGGTTCTTGAAAACGGTGGCACCGGCCTTGCCCCACCAGAACCAGGGCTCGCCGCCGTTGGGTGCGTCGCCTGCAGCCTCGTGCAGCGGTCGCCACAGCACGGCAATCCCCGCATCTTGCAGTTGTTTCAGAATGGTGGCCGCCTCGCAGAGGTCATCATAGAACACTTGGTGTTCCCATGACCCCTCGGTGTCGATGTTGGCAGGGTCGAATGTGGTCTCGCTGCCAGTACTGGTGTAGTCGCTGCTGCCCTGCTGTCTGGGCACCTGCCAGTGCCACATCAGTGTGACCAGCCCGCCCTGCTTATGCCAGTTGCTGACGGGGGTGATGTCAGAGTAGTCAATCCAGTTGCTGGGCGAGTAGCACAGGTGCATCAAGTCAAAACAGTGCATGGCTGTCCACTGTCCAGTCAGAGAGTGTACGTCGGTAGCCATCTGGTAATCCCATACGGGCTGAGCCATCGAGCATGTCAGGGGTTGCACTTTGTAGTTCTGCTCCAGAACGTCGTATAGAGCCAGAGCGTCCTTGTTGGCCCGGCGGTCGGCAAGCTGAGCTGAGACGGGTAGGTGTTGCAGCAGAAGTGCAATACCCAGTAGCAGTAAAATCTTAGTCTTTTTCATTGTGATAATGTTTAGATGTTTCTGAGTGCAAATATAATAAGGTTCGCGCGAAAGGAGTGCTACTATCTTGACCGATGATGACACTTCATGGGAGAGAAAGAAGCGAGTAGTTACGAAAATGTTTGTAAAGTGTCAATGATTGTCAAAATTGTATCTGCGTATAAGTACGAAATCACTTACCTTTGCAACATCAAAACTAAAACTTAAAACCTATAAACAATAGTATTACAATGAGAAGACATTTATGGACTATGGTAGCGGCTTTGCTCCTGGGACTCTGTACTCCCGCTCAGGCAGGCAAGGAGCAGATAAGCCCTGACCCTGTCAATCCGAAGGCTACCCCTGAGGCCCGCCAGCTATATAGGACGCTGTTGAGCCTCTATGGCGAGAAGGCCGTGAGCGGTGTGGTGGCCAACATCGACTGGAACACCCGCGAGGCTGACAACGTGTACAAGTGGACCAACCAGTGGCCGGTCATCAACGTCTTTGACTTTATCAACATCCACGCCTCTAAGGACGTCAACCCCAAGGGCTGGCTGGACTATTCGGACATGACAGCCGTCCTACAGTGGCACGAACAGGGTGGCGTGGTAGGCATGATGTGGCACTGGCAGGTGAAAGCCAACAATGGCACCAACCTGACGTGCTCGCCGGGCAAGAAACCAGGCGAGACATCGTTCGACCCCTCGAAGGTGTTTGTAGATGGCACGCCTGAAAATAAGCAGGCTCTGCACGACGTGGATCAAGTGGCTGGCTATCTGAAGACGTTGCAGAAGAAAGGCATTCCCATCATCTGGCGTCCCTTTCATGAGGCTGCCGGCAACACTTACGAGTTTGAGGGTGGAGGTGCGTGGTTCTGGTGGGGTGCCAAAGGACCGGAAGTATATAAGAAGCTGTGGCGATGGATGTACGACCAGTTGGTGAACCGTCACGGGCTGAACAACCTGCTGTGGGTGTGGAACTCACAGATGGATGACTCGCCGTGGTATCCTGGCGACGATGTCGTCGATATTGTAGGGCGTGACAACTATGCCGCGCTGATGTATCCGCTATGGAAGGAGTACAAGCAGCTGTCGGCAGAGTATCCCACGAAGATGATAACGCTGGCCGAGTGTGGCAACGGCGACGAGGTGAAAATGTCGCTGTGGTCGAAAATCTGGAAGCAGGGTTCACGCTGGTTGTGGTTTATGCCCTGGTACGACAATGCATATAACGAGGGCAACAGCGACGAGCACCAGTTTGCCGGTGAGGCTTGGTGGAAGGATGCTTTTGCCACGGGGACGGTGGTTGACCGTGACGAGTGGAAGAAACTTTTAAACCGATAGTCCTATGAAGAAGATATTCTGCTGTTTAGTATTTGTAGCCTGCAGCGTTGCTGTGCAGGCCGTGGAACGTACCATTCTGCTGGGGCCTAAGACCATTGGTGCAGGATGGAAGGACAACATCTTGCTGGAGGGGCGCCACTTCGCGGCAGCCAAGGCTGGCGATGTGGTGACCGTATATAACGACCGTGCCAAGCGTACAGCACAGGCCGCATTCCAGGACCCGAAGGACTGGCAGGGGGTAGCCTCGGAGTATGGCTGCTTTAATGTTGCCGGACCGTTTCGCATGGTGCTGACCGATGATATAATAAATAAGGTACGCGAGCGCGGAGTGTTCATCGGAGGTCACGACTACCGCATATTGCGAGTGACGCTGACTCCCGGTGAGGAGTTTGTTGAGACAATAGTATGGAAAGGTCCGTCGGTACAGATGAAGTCAGACTGGAGCGCCTCGGCAGAGATACCGGCCCGCAGCTTCAAGACATTGCAGGAGGGTGACGGTCTGCGGCTGCACGTCAGTAAGGTGGAGCAGGATGCCGCTGCCAAGCTGATGGACTTCACGTGGAATGTGCTGGAGAAGGCTACCGACGGCATCCCTGTGGGCCAGGACGGCTGTACATACTACATCAACGACAACGGACCTCTCATCAAACTGCGTCTGGCCGGAACGGGCGACAATACGGCCATGCGTATCGGCGGCAAGGGCTACCGGCTGGACAAGATCGGCATCGTGCAGTTCGTAGGACAGCGCAGCGAAGACCTGACCGACGTGCAGCGCGCTCCCAAGGAGTATGAGCTGCAGCCAGGAGAGTTGTTTCACGGCGAGAAGATGTTTCCCAACGACTGGAGCGGTAACCTGAGGCTCACCGCTGAGCCTTTTCAGGAGTGTACGGAGAACGACGTGCTAATCCTGCATTATGAACTGCTGCCGAGGCAGGACGGCGTGACACCCCAGATGTCGTTCCGCGAGAACAAAGGCAAATGGTATGACATTACCGGTGCCAAGGACCCCGTTTGGTATCCGTTGGACGGCAACGACGTGGTGCTGACCTTTGATGAGGTCATACTGGACAAGCTGAAGACCAAGGGACTGGTGGTCACCGGACTGGGCTTCGTGCTGACGAGGATAGAATTAGTAACAGCAAACTAAAAATAACAGACTTATGCGAAAATGGATTATGTTAAGCCTCTTGCTGCTCATAGGTAGCATAGGTATCCAGGCACAGACGCAGATTACAGGCCATGTCACCGACGGCAGTTTGAACGAGCCGCTCATCGGTGCCGTCGTGTCTGTTCCAGGAACGAACGCAGGTACGGTGACTGACCTCGATGGCAACTTCAAGTTTGACATACCTGCTGGTAAGGTCATCGTACAAGTATCAATGATAGGCTACAAGACGCAAGTCATCAACATCAAGGGTAAGGAGCATCTCAACATCACACTTCAGGAAGACGCGAAGGTGATGGACGAAGTGGTTGTCGTGGGGTATGGTACGATGAAAAAGCGTGACCTCAGCGGCTCTATGACACAGATTAAGGGTGAAGAGCTCATGCAAGGCGGAACCACCGATGTTGCTAAGGGCATGCAGGGCAAGATTGCCGGTGTGCAGGTCAACCAGACGGACGGCTCTCCCGGTGCCGGTACAAGCATCACGGTGCGCGGTGCCAATTCGTTCACCACAAGCAGCGAGCCGCTGTACATTGTCGATGGTATTCCCTATAATAACGACAACCCTGGTGGCATGCCCAGCAGTGCCGCCGATGAGAATACCAACCAGCGGCAGAACCCGCTGAGTTTTCTGAATCCCAACGACATCGAGAAGATTGAGGTGCTGAAGGATGCCTCGGCGACAGCCATCTACGGTAGCCGCGGTGCCAACGGTGTAGTAATCATCACCACCCGCAGGGGGCAGCAGGGCAAGCCTAAGGTGGAGTTCAACGCCAACTTCTCCGTCAGCAACGTCGTCAAGAGAATTGAGGTGCTGGATGCCGTCACCTATGCACGCTACCAGAACGAGGCAGCCCGCAATGGCAACTACTATCTGGGCAAGACTGATGACATGCCTTATCCTGAGGGCGACGGCCAATGGAACAACGGCACGTATAAGATTGGCATGAACGACCTGCTGAACCCTGGCATGCGGCTCGACCCTGCCACGGGAGCCACCAAGCTGGTGGGCACTGCTGACTGGCAGGACGAGATATACCGCACCGGCTGGCAACAGGAGTATAGCCTGAGCGTCAGTGGCGGTTCGGAGAAGGGCTACTATAGCTTCTCAGGCAACTACATGGACCAGAAGGGAACAATCAAGGAGTCGGGATTTACGCGCTACGGCGTAAGTCTGAACATCAGCCGTCACCTCACCGACTGGCTGGAGCTGGGTAGCTCGTCACATGTGTCACTGTCTATTACCGACTTCCAGCGGACGAGTTCGAGCGACTACGGCATCATCCGCTCGGCACTCATCTTCCCGCCGACTATCAGCCCTGATGCCGCCCCTGAGAGCGAAACCGACTGGCTGGCAGCCAACCCCGCCGCCTACATCCGTGGTGCACGTGACCAGCTGAAGAGCATCAACTGGTTCTCGAGCAACTATGCGGAGATTAAGATTATGCCGTGGCTGAAGTTCCGTCAGAACGTAGGTCTGGGCTATAACGACAGCCACCGCTCCAGCTTCTACGACCGCTATACGCAGGAGGGCAAGGCGCCGACGAACGGCAAGATGGGAAAGTCTGCCAACATCTGGAAGAGCATGACGCTGGAGTCTCTGCTGACGTTCGACAAGAAATTTGGCATACACTATATCAATGCCGTCGCTGGTCTGACGTTCGAGAAGGGGCAGTGGGACAATTCATCTACATCTACAACCAACTTCCCTGTCTTTGCCAATGTCAACAGCGACATTGCGCTGGGGTTGGATAAGGCGCAGCTGTCAAGCGACAAAGGCAAGCAGACGCTGGAGTCGTTTCTGGCCCGCGTCAACTATACCTTATTGGATAAATATATCTTCACTGCCAGCATCCGTAGCGATGGCAGCTCTAAGTTTGCTGCGGGCAATAAGTGGGCTACATTTCTCAGCGGTGCCGTTGCATGGCGTGTCAGCGAGGAGGAGTTCATCAAGGACCTCAACATCTTCTCTAACCTGAAGGTGCGCCTCTCGTATGGTGAGACGGGTAATCAGGGTATCGGTTCCTATCGCACGTTGTCCATCGTCGAGCCCGACAGTTATGTCTTCGGTGGCGTACGACAGCAGGGCGTGGCTCCCATCGACTGGCGGGGACGTGCCAATCCCAACCTGAAGTGGGAGACCACGGCGCAGTTTAATGCCGGTCTGGACTTCGGTTGGATGGACAACCGCCTTCAGTTGACCATTGACTACTATTACAAGAGGACGCGTGACCTGCTGCAGAATGTCTCCATGCCCTACTCCACGGGCTACGGCCAGTACCTGACCAACTACGGTCACGTCACCAACCAGGGTCTGGAGGTCAGCATCATGTACGACGTGCTGAAGCAGAGCCCGCTGAAGTGGACCATCAATGCCAACCTCTCGATGAACAGAAACCGCATCGGCGGTCTGGACGGTGACCAGTTCGCCACCGTCAACTGGGGCAAGGCGGACCAGATGTTCCTGCAGCGCAACGGCTGTCCCATCGGTGCCATCTACGGCTATGTGGAGGACGGATACTTCAACAGCGTCGCCGAGGTGCTGGCGTTCAAGGAGTATAGCGGACTGTCTGAGAGCGAGGCACTGAAGAAGGTTGGCGAGGTGAAGTATCGTGACCGCAACGGCGACGGCTACATCGACAGCAATGACCGCTACATCATCGGCGACACCAACCCCGACTTCACCTACGGCATCACCAACAACTTCTCGTGGCGCAAGTGGGGGCTGAGCTTCATGCTCCAGGGCTCGCAGGGCAATGACATCTTCAATGGCAACCTGCTGGGCATGGAGTTGCAGAACATCGGCAACATCACGCAGGAGGCCTACGCAGGACGTTGGACGGCAGAGACAGCTGCTGCTGCCAAGTGGCCTAAGGCTCTGAGCGGCGACACGCGCAACATGCTGCTCAGCAACCGCTACGTAGAGAACGGCTCGTACCTGAAGATGAAGTACATCACGCTGACCTACGACTGGCAGCACCCCATCGCCTTCATCGAGCACTTGAAGTTCAACTTCACCGTCAACAACGTCTTCTGCATCACTAAGTACAGCTGGATGGATCCCGACGTAAATGCCTTTGGCGATGCCAGCCGACGCGGTGTCGATATGTACTCCTATCCCAGCTCGCGAACCTATACACTCGGCATAAATGTTGTTTTCTAATTGAGGAGATTCTATCATGAATACAATAAACATAAAGCACATAATAGTTACATGCACCCTGTGTATCGTATGTTGCGGCATCACCGCAACCCTCACATCCTGCAACAGCTACATCGAAGAAGATACCGACGGACTGTCCGTTGACACCCAGGTGGGCGACTCCAAGGAGGCCTGCGACCTGTGGGTGACGGGGGTCTATTCGAAGTGGCTCTACGACATCTTCTGCTGGGGGTACTTCCCCCGTGTGCTGGAGATGGATGCCGACTACATCACCGGTCCTGAGTGGCTCTATGCCGCCTTTGGCTCAGGTATGTTCCAGGGCAACGGTGCCGACATTGCCGATGCCCTGTGGAAGGGTGGCTACGGACTCATAGAGCGCGCCAACACGGCTATCACACATATAGAGGCCATGCAGAACGTCGAGGCGACGTACAAGAACAACGCCCTGGGCGAACTCCTGTTCCAGAAGGCCTTTGCCTACTTCTTGCTCGTCCGTGCCTACGGCAGCATCCCCTTGCTCAACACGGACGTTGACATGACCAACAACCCCCGCGTCAGCGTCAGCCGCGTCTATCAGGAAATCTTCACCCTGCTGGAGCGTGCCGTCGGGCTGATGTACAAAAACACCGATGCGGGCTACGTCAGCGGACACGTCTGCTGCGGCTCTGCTGCCGCACTGCTATCCAAAGCATACGCAACGGCTGCCGCCTCGGCACTATCGTCGGGTGAGCTGTACATCCGCACCGGCCATCCTTATTATTATGACGAGAACAACGAGAAGCGCTATGCCGCTCCTGAGTCGCAGCCGTTTAACATCCAGCAGGTGGCTGGCTATGACACCATGGATGCCAATGAATTATATCAGAAGGCAGCCCAGTGGGCCAAGCAGCTCATTGAGACCAAAGAGCTGGGCGACCACCAGCTGGTCAGCTCGTTCAGCGACCTGTGGGCTATGAAGAGCCGCTACGCCTCTGAGTTCCTGTTTCAGGTCTATGTACCCAATGCCGACACCAAGTACAAGACCAGCATCCACAACCTCTATGCCGGCACCTTCGGCACCGCCAGCATGGAGTATCTCATCGACGGCGGATGGGTAGGCAACACGTATAACTGGTATCAGCTCTTCAACCCGAAGGACGACCGCATCGTTCTGGGCGTGAAGCACCGCTGGCGCACCGAGGGACAGATGAAGTCCAACTACGGTTTCTACTACCCCGACAACGACGAGTACCAGCAAAAGGTATGGAATCAGCAGCCGCCCTACGACGACGGCGTCAACTACTATCTGTCAAAGGACTATCAGTGTGTGGCTTTCACCACGAAGTATATGGCTGTGACTGACCCCACCACGGCCAATGCCGACAGCCCGTGGCCCTTCCTGCGACTGGCAGACATCTGTCTTGTCTATGCCGAGGCACTCAACGAGACCGGCAACTCAGCGGCTGCCATCGACCAGCTATACAAGGTGCTACAGCGCTCGTGCCCTACTGCCGTCAAACCCACTATGACTTCGCTGAAGCGCCTATTTGATGCTGATGGCATCTATAATCTTGATAACCAGACAGCCGTGCGCAGCGCCATCGTCGAGGAGCGTGCCAAGGAGCTGGCATGCGAGGCCGACCGTCGCTGGGATCTCATCCGCTACGGCGTCTATCTCGACGCCATGAATGCCGTCGGCACCGACGACGGCGGCGTGTCGAAGGTGCGCAGCCAGCGCAACCTGCTCTTCCCCATTCCCGCACAGGAACTGAACACCAACAAGGCACTGGGGGGTGTGAACAATCCGGGATGGAAGTAGAGGAGAAGTTAAAGAAGTTAAAGAAGTTAAAGAAGTTAAGAAGTTAAGGAGTTGAGCGAATGCGAAACTTAAATAAACAGGACAACTATGAAAGCAAAATATATTCTTATAACACTTCTGGCGCTCGTCGTGACAGCCTGTAGCAATGTCGTTGAGACAGACGACGACTACGTCAGCGGGCATAACCAGCCCAACACAGGTGCACCCGTCATCCGAGCCGTCTATGCCGTGACCGATGGGGACCTGCTGACACCCCTCACCGAGGCAGCCCCAGGCCAGCGCATAGCCATCGTCGGTGACAATTTGAACAATCTCCGTCAACTGACGTTCAATACCGTTGCTGCCGACCTCAGCGAGACTTACACCACGCTGACCAAGGCCGTGGTGAAGATTCCAGACACATATTCCAAGGCTCATGAGAATGTCATATCTTACACCACCGATATGGGCACCGCCACCTTCCGCTTTGCCGTGGCACTGCCCGTGGCAGAGATTTATGGACTGCTCAACGAGTTCTGCGCTTCCGGCAGCGAAGCCAGTGTGGCAGGCAAGAACCTACAGTACTACGACTTTACGCTGACGCTCAACGGACAATCCGTAGCGTTCACAACAGTGACCGATACGCAGCTGTCGTTCCAGATACCGCAGCAGACCCCCGACAACAGCGTGTTTGTCCTGACGTGGCAGACACCGCAGGGTGAGACCAAGACCGTCGAACTGCCCTTCCGTCCTACCAACGAGCTGCTGTTCAGTGACCTCACACAGACCACCCGGCAGCAGACCGATGAGAACGTTGACATAGAGACCACCGCCGAGGGAACCACCTGTCTGCACTTCCTTGGCACCATCACTGAGTGGTCGTGGGTGGAGCTGAGTTTTGCCCAGCCGTTTGCTGACGGCGTGTTGCCCGCAGCCGACAGCGATGACTACTACTTCGTCTTCGAGGTACAGACCGCCACAGGCCATCCGCTGCTCGACACAGGCTATGAATTTGCATGGAACTGGGACTGGAACAACAGCTACCGGTGGAATCCCGGCGAGGGTGTCGATACCAAGGGTCAGTGGCAGACCGTGCGCTGTCCGCTGGACGAGATGGCACCCCGTGGACTCACTGCCGACAATGACATCCTGACGCTCAACGTCGGCTTCCAGCCATACAAGGACTATGAGGCCGACTTCCGTCTGGCTAACTTCCGCATTGAAAAGAAATAATGAATAACTAAAATCACACATGATAATGAAAAAGCTATTATCAGTTTTCATCATGCTCTTTGCCGTTGCAACCATGCCAGTTGCTGCGACTGAGCCCCCCTTGTGGGAAGGCACCTATTCTGATGGCATAGAAATCAACAGCGAGACCATCGGCACTTTCAAGGCTGGTGATGTGCTTCGTGTGTATGCAACAGTACCCGAGGGAGGCGCAAACTTCAAAATTTGCTATAAAGGTGATCCTGACTGGACTGAGACCACCATACCATCCATAGGCGAACAATGGTCTTGGATCAATGGTGATGAGACGTATAAGGAGTTTACACTGACCGCAGATGACCTGACAGCAATCAGTGGAAAGAATATTTATATCTATCAGGGTGAGAACAGTACTATCACCAAGGTTTCTCTTCTGACGGAAGGTTCTGCCATTACATATGAAGGTACTGTCATCTATAACGATGGCGACATCGTAATGGGAACCAATTGGGATCAATACATCCAACTTCCTGCTGAGAAGTTCACTGACTTGAATCCTGGTGCTGTCATCCGTATATATATAAAAGATGTATTGGACGATGTGCAGGCTGTGTTCCAGAATGGCAGTTGGCAGGACATTGAGGGGGTTGGTGCCGTCTATCCTGCAGCCTCAGACACTTATTATGAGCTGACACTGACATCTGATATCCTCGCTGTCGTTAAAGAGAGTGGCTTGATAATCAAAGGAAAGAACTTTACCGCCGTGGCTGTCACCATTACAAGTACGGGGACGGCAGTAACCAAATACACGCTGACCGTCACTGCAGAGAATGGTTCCGTGACCGTGAAGCAGGGAGAGACAGATGTGACAGGCACAACAACTTTTGCCGGAGCCACGGAGTTGACGCTGACTGCTAATCCTTCAGAGGGTTATATTTTTGAAAAGTGGACTATAGGTGAAACAGAGTCCACAGACAATCCTCTTTCGGTGACTATGTCTGAAGACAAAACTATTGCAGCTGTATTCAAAGATGCCAAAATACTAGACTGGAATCATGAGTATAGTACAGGCAATACTGGGTTGACTGATATTCGGTTGAATGACAGGATTCAGATAGTCTTTACCGACGAGAGTACCCTTTCAAGTACAGATAATATTCAGATATATCAA
>Ga0326514_10002646_pt1 | contig 11387 bp, 21 predicted proteins | sample 3_2548_0518_D_FD_203653 | JGI IMG/M metagenome (GOLD analysis project Ga0326514, IMG submission 203653) | Bovine rumen microbial communities from UC Davis, California, United States - 3_2548_0518 | ecosystem: Host-associated > Mammals > Digestive system > Stomach > Rumen | place: USA... | reverse complement strand
ACGCTTCCTGGCTCTTTCCCTTCTTCAAACACAATCCCGTCACCACAGATTGTTATCGTTATTGTTTCGCCATTATTCGGCATCTCCATGGCCTCGATATAAACTCCCATGCTCACCCCTCCTCCTCCGGCAGAGCCAGCCAGCCCTTGACCTTGAACGCCCGGTCGATCGGCAGGTTTTTCTCCCGATCCCGCAGCCATTCCTCGCCCGTCCACCAGAACACGCGCGGCTGCGCGACCTCGGTGCTGAAAAAACCGACCTTCACTGCGTACCAGCCGGTCCGCTCCGCGAGGAGCAGGGTCTGGTTCTTCCGGCTCATGGATGCGCCTCCTCTTCCGTCACCTTCTCGACAACATACTGCCCGCCCGGCTCGTTGTAGAACTTCTGGAACAGCGCCTCCAGGAGGATCAGAGCCGTGCCGAGCGTCATGTGATCGGCCAGGACAATGTCATGGAAAAGAATGCGGTAGTATTCAGAATTCATGTGTCCGCCTCCCTCAGTGCGTCCATGAACAGGTTCAGAATCACGAAAAACGTGTTTCTCTCGTCTGCCATCGGACGGTCGCCGTTGCGCTCTTTCCATGTCCGGGTGCATTCCGGGCAGTACAGCGCGGATCCGCAGCTGCCCCAGCCTCGCTTGATCAGGTCGATGGAGTTGGAGACCGTCCTGTTGGAAACCGTCTCATGGTTCCCGCAGCAACTGCACATGATGTCAATCTTCATGCCGACCCTCCCACGTTAACCGGTTCTTACGTTTTCTCCTGTTCCAGTCCTCCAGCGCCATCAGACGCGGCGACGTAAGATCTGCTGTGAAGCTGAAAGCGTCGACGTTGTGCATCCTGCACCACTCGTTGCTGCAGCGGATAACCAGCACACGGCCACGGGGATTCCATTCGTATGGTTTGCCCTCCACGACCTCGGCGGGGTTTCCGCAAAAGGGGCATTCCCGCAGCGTGTAGTCGATCATGTCTCGCCCTCCTCTGGCAGCGCATGCCAGCAGATGATCTCGCAGGCCCGGTCGATCGTCCGCTCCTTTTCGTCCTCGTCCTTCTGCACCCAGGCCTCGCCGTTCCACCAGAACACCCGGGGCGCGAACAGCGGCTTCCCGAGAAACAGCAGCCGGACCGCGTACCAGCCGGTCCGCTCCGGCGTCCCGTCGCGCCACGCGGGCGCGGTGTCCGCGGCCTTCGGCGGCGCTGTCCACTCACGCACGCCGAGCGCGAGCTCCAGGCTGCAGCCGAGCTTCTTCGCCATGTCGATCGCGTCCTTCGACTGTCCGGGCCGCACGCACTCGTCGCCGTAGAAGTGGGACTCCCCGAACTCGCCCGCGGCCCATTGCCGCAGCTGCCCGACCGTCGCGCTCCGGTAGTCGGTCGAGATCCGTGCCTTGTCGTCCAGGCCCGCCTTCTCGGCGTAGGGCAGCAGCGCTTCCGCGCGCTCCCGGATCCGTTTTTTCAGCACGCGCTGCGCGATCTCCGCCTCTGTCTCCCGCTGCTTTTTCTTCTCTTCCTCCACGGCCTTGTCCAGCTTCGCGCGGTCCCGGGCCTCGCGGCAGGCGCCGCTGCAGCCCTCCTTCGCGTGCCAGCAGTCGAGGCAGCACTTGCCCGAATCGCAGATCTGCCAGGAGTACGGCCGCAGCAGGGAGAACACAATCTTCTCGGTCTGGTGGTGGCACGCCGGCCCGCCGGCGTGGGCGCGGCAGCTTATTGGCTTCTGGAGCTCGTCCAGGTTCCGCCACACGGCGTCGACCGTCGAGCCGATCGGCATCTTCCGCTTCTTTCCGTCGGCGAGCTTGTCGCTGAGCGCGAGCTGGATCTCCTCCGGGAACCGGCTGAGCTGATAGGCCACGTCCTCGACCATCATGCCCTCGTCGTAGTAGGCCAGCAGGGGAGCGGCCAGGTTCTCGCGGATCGCGTGCAGCCGGGCGATCTTGCTCTTCGCCACGCCGCAGGCCTGCGCTACATGGTCGCGCATCCGGCCCGGGAACTCCACGCCCTGCGCCTGGAGCTCGTAGAGCAGCCGCGTGACCTCCTCGGCCTGGCGGCTTTGCTCCGCACTCGTGAGCTGCCGGGTGTTGGCGTTGGCGTAGATCAGCCGCAGCCGCCGCATGGCGGCGCTCGCCTCGCCGTACTCCACGATGCAGGGCACGCCGCCCTCGAACTGCCGGCTCCCGCCGTCGCGGATCAGCAGGATCGCCGCCCGCCTCCGGTGCCCGGAGACGACGGTGTAGCGCTCGCCGTTCGGACGGACCCGGATCGGGTCCAGCAGGCCCATGAGCTCGATGTTTCCGGCGAGCGCGTCCAGGCCCTCCAGCGAGTAGAAGTTCTCCGGATCCGGATCAATCAGATCGATCGGCAGCCGGACGATCTGCTCCTCGGTGTTCAAATCGGACACGCCGCCGAGCACCGCGGCGAGGTCGAATCCTTTTGTTTTAGCCATGCTGCGCGCCTCCTTTCACGGGCCGCCCCGGCCGCCGTGCGACCGGGACCATGCTGTGGCCCCGCAGCGGCTCCGCGTCACACGCGTCGCTGTCCGGGAAGTTCCGGTCGCGCCGGTCGCGCGCCAGCAGCCAGGTGGCGAGATTGCGGTAGTCCCGGCAGGGTCCCGAGCGCGGGGAGCAGACGATCAGCGGCGCCTGCGCGTAGGTCATGTCGTCCACGCGGTCCGAGCGCCGGATCCGCGGCAGGACCCGCAGCCCCGCGCCGCGCAGGGCGCGCTCGGCCTTGAGGATCGTCTCCGATCGGTACCACATGACCGGCAGCACGCCCAGCACCTGCAGCCGCGGGTTGATCTTCCGCATGTTGGCGATCTGCTGCAGCAGGTTCGCCATGCCCTCGAGCGCGAAGGCGTCGAGCTTGACCGGGATCAGGACCTCGTCCGCCGCGATCAGAGCCGCGGCCGAGGCCGCGTTGAACGCCGGCGGGCAGTCGATCAGCATGAAGTCGGCCTTCTCGCCGTAGAGGATCGGGGCGAGCTCCTCCGGCTCCGTCTCGTAGCTTTCCTCGAGCATCCTGCGCAGCTTCCGCAGGCACTGCACGTCGGCGCTGCCGTCCCCGGCCTTCGTGAGGTCGAGGTCCATCAGCTCGGCCGAGCCGGAGACCAGCCGCACGCCCTCGACGTTCGTCCGCTGCAGCTCCAGCGGAGTCCCGCCGCAGATCTCCCCGCGGAGCAGCGAGGCCATGCCGGTCAGATCCCGGTCCCCGCCGAGGAACGACGTGGCGTTGCCCTGGCTGTCCGCGTCCACGACCAGAACGTGCTTTTTGAAGTCGGCGGCGAGGATCGCCGCGAGATTGACGGCCGTCGTGGTTTTGGCGACGCCGCCCTTCAGGTTGCAGATTGCGATGGTTTTCAATTCAATCCCTCTTTCTTTGTGTGTTTGGGTTTTGGGGTTTATTCCGTCGCCATGCCGGCGATCTCGTCCAGCTCCTCGCTGGTCAGCGTGTCCGGCATGTTGATCGTCTTGCCGGATTTGAGAAACACGATCACGCGGCCCTCCTGCCGGAGGATCGCCGCGATCTCGCTGCGGTCGATGACGCAGTCATCGATGCGGATGGGCTCTTTCACTTGTCTCACCTCTGTCTCAGTATTTGAAGCACTCAAAGCCATGCAGGCTCCCGCGCTCGTACACGCAGCGGAACCAGCGGTGCTCCTCGTGGATCTGCATGATCGTCCCGGTGACCTCCGTCAGCAGCACCTCGCCGAACGAAGCGCTGTGGTCGGTGTTCGCGCAGGGGATGAACCGGATCTTGTCGCCGATCTCAGGCTCTCCGTTCAGAATGGCAGGTCATCTCCTTTCCCGCCTTCCAGCTCCCGGAACGCGCTCTCCTGGTCCTCCCGCGCCCGGCGCTCCCGGGCGGCTTTCGCGTTCCGGGCCTCGCGGTTGCGGTCCATGGCCTCGATCCGTTCGCGGGAGGCCTGCGTCTCGCTGTCCTCGACGGGCGGCTGGTAGGAAAACCGCATGTGCTTCGCGTCGAAGCGCAGCAGCATCCGGCAGCAGGGGCCGTCCTTGTTTTTGTCCACCTTGAGGATCCGGTTCGACTGGTAGTCGTTCAGATCGGACAGGTCCATGATCAGGATCGCCTCCGCGTCGTGGATCAGCTGGTGGCTCTCGCGCAGGTTCTCCTTGCTGAGCTCCGGCCGGCGGCCCTTGGCGTCCTTCGGCGGCGGCGTGACCTGGCTGAGCCCGATCACGGTGACGCCGAGCTGCTGGCTCATGCGGTGCAGCTCCATCGAGATCGTGCGCACCTGCTGCGCCGGGTTGTCGCCTGGGGCCGACAGCAGCTGCACGTAGTCGATGAAGATCACCTGGTAGCGCCGGGCCAGCGTCACGGCCCGCACGTCCTCCACGCTGCTGCCTGCCGCCTCGATCAGCTCAAACGGCAGCTCGTAGCTCTTCTCCAGCGCGTCCCAGCAGGCCTTGGCATAGTCCTCGCCGATCCGGCGGTGCTTGATCGCCGGCAGCGGCACGTCCGTCGTCTGCGCCACGATGCGGTCCATCGCGTCGGCCGCGCTCGTCTCCAGCGAGAAGAAGCCGACCTTTTTCCCGCCCCGGGCGATGCCGAGCGCGAGCTGCAGCGCGAGCGCCGTCTTGCCGACGCTGCTCTCGGCCGCGAGTACTACAAACCGGCCCTGCGAGATCGCGACCTTCTCGTTGAGCTGCGGGAAGCCGAAGTCCAGGTAGTCCGCCGGGCGCTTGTCGTTCATGCGGTCGAGGAAGTCCTGCGCCATCTCGCCGTAGGACCGGATCGCCGCGCTCTGCCGCTCGGCCAGCAGGCCCTCGGCCTGCCGCAGCATCTCGGCCGCCTCGTCGGCGCTCCTCGCGTCGAGGATCTGCAGCGACAGCTGCCGCATCCGCCCGAGCTGGGCCTCCGCCCGCACGATTTTCGTGTACTCCTCCACGTTGGCGGCGGTCGGCACGGCGGCCATGACCTCGGCCAGCGTCTGCGTATAGGCCTCGCCGACCCGGTGGATCAGCGCCACGGGGTCGATCGGCGTCTGCGCGAGCCAGAGCGCCCGCAGCGCCCCGAAAAGCGTCCGCATGGTGGGATCGCCGAAGTCGGTCTCCTGCAGCTGCCCGAACACCAGCCCCGCGCACTCCGGGGAGATCAGCAGCGATCCGACTACGGCCACCTGCGCGTCATAGCTGCGCGGCGTCGCTCGTTCGCTCAGATCCATCCGATGTCCGTCCTCCCTTCGTTCGCGGCCTGGGGCAGGGGAGCGGCCTTCGTCTGGTCGGTCCAGCGGCGCTGGTTGAGCCAGGTTGCTGCGTAGGGGATCCCGACGCCTTCGCTCCATTCCCGGCTTGCCATTTGCGAGACTAAGGCCCGGCCCATGACGATCAGCAGATCATCGTCTGCCTTCAGCGCGTCCCACGCTCTGATCGCTGCCTGTTTGGCCTCTCCCCGCGGGTATAGCTGCCAGAATTTAGCGAAGCGCTCCGGTTTCCAGTCCGGCGCTTCCTTCGGCTCCCTGCGCCGCCCCCCTTGGGGGGCTTTGGGGGGTTCTTCTTTTGGTACTTCTTTGCTCTTGGTATTTCTTTGTGTCGGATTCTCCGACGACGGGAAAACCGTCGTCGGGTTTACCGTCGTCGGATTTTCAGTCAACGGTGAGCCGTCGACAGGATTTCGGCTGTGCTCGTATAGGGTATAGTCGCAGGCGGAAAAGCTCCCGCCCTGGCGCGTCTGCTCCCGGACGAGATACCCGGCCTCCTCCAGCTCCTGCAGCGCCTTGCGGACGGCGTCGCGTCCCTCTTTGCAGACGGCCGCGAGCCCCGCGATGCTGTGCCGGTAGTTGTCGGAGTCGGAGAGCATCCGGCTCATGAGCCCCATGGCCCGCAGGCTGAGCCGCGGATCCCGCAGGTGCTCGTTCGACATGACGGTGTAATTCTCGTTGTGCTCGACCCGGATCACGCCCATGCCCGTCACCTCCACCGCGCCGTCTCCTCGAGATGCATCGCCCGGCAGAACCGGACGAAGCCCTCCCGGGGGATCAGCGTCCGCGATCCGATGCGGATCACGGGGAAGCCCAGGGCCGAGGCGGCGGCTCTGGCCTGCACGCGGATCGACTGCGGATCGCAGCCGATGAAGTCCGCGATGTCGGCCGGCTGCAGCATGGTCTTCCCGCAGCCTTCGATCTCTTCCAGCGTTTTCATGTCTGTTTCTCCTCGCTGTTTTTCGCCCGGCGCTGGATCTCGCGCTCGAGCATGTAGGGCATCTCGATCGTGGAGAAGCGCCCGCGGCACGCCTGGCAGGCGTAGCGCCGTCTCCGGCCGATCCCGGCCGGGCGGCTGTCCCTGCACATCACGTTGTCGCTTCGGCACCACGGGCAGGTCATTCCCCGGCCTCCGGCGCCTCGTAGAGGTCGTCGACCGTGCACAGCAGCACGTCGGCCAGGGCGGGCAGGATGCGGGCCGAGGGCCAGCTCGCCCCGATCTCCCACATGCCCAGCGCCGCGCGCTCCACGCCGATCGCCTCGGCCAGCTGCGCCTGCGTCATGCCCGCGGCCTTCCGGCGCGGGGCGAGGCCTTCCAGTTTCTTCGGCATTCTCACTCCGATTCTCCTTTCTCGGCGTAGTCGATCTGCAGTGCCGCCTGCACGATCCCGTGCAGATCCCGCACGATCGACGCGAATCTCTCTCTTTCGTCCGGGATCACGCAGCCGTCGGCCGCGATCCCGATCAGATCGTCCTCCCGGTGCTGCGCCTCGAAAGCGCGCATCGCCGCGAGCATCTGCACCACGGCCTGCGCCAGCGGCAGCCGCTCGACCGGCGGCAGCTCCGCCGCCGCGAGCGTGCTCTTGTGCCGCAGGTGCCAGTAACCGAGGGGCGGCAGCATGGCCAGCTCCGCCATCCGCGCCACCACGGCGTCGGAGGGGAGGCAGCGGTCCGTCTCATACTGGCGGACCGCCTCCACGCTCAGCCCCAGCGCCTCGGCCCATCGCTCCTGCGTGAGCCCGGCAGTCCGCCTTGCGTCCTGATAAATATTTCTGTACTTCTCCTGCATGGTCTCTGTCCTCCGCCGGGCTTATAGTGTAATAGGGGAGATCCTCACGCCTCCGGGCGCGGGCCGCGGCAGACGATCGGATCCCAAACGTGCAGCACGGGGAACTCGACCGGCTGCGGGAAGGTGAGCAGTTTCGTCTCGATGGCGATCACTTCCATGCGGCCCGTGACCTCGCGGCTTCCGTAAACAGAGCCGCCCTTCCGCCCGAAGCTGCCGGCGTCCGCAGCGTAAACCATGGTGTAGCCCGTGTCCGGGTTTTGCTCTCTCCACTCTTTCACGGTCATGTCGTTTCCTCCCATTGCACCTGCTGCCAGCCCTTGCTGTCGCAGAACCAGAGCCTGCCGTCCGGCGTCTCGATGATGTCCGAGACGCTCATGCTGCGCCCGGTAAAGTCCTCGGGGCGGATCTCGCCGTCGAAGTCGTTGAACAGGCAGAACAGCCAGTCCAGGCTCGGCTCGCTCTCGGTCTCGTAAACGTACACCAGCTCCCACGCCTCACGCGGCAGCCCGAGCCGCTGGGGATGATCCCGGCGGATCGCCTCCAGGCTGCGGAAGCCGTAGCTGCGCAGGTGCTCAAGGCGGACCTGGTAGATACTGTAGGCTCTCATGCCGCCGCCTCCTTCCGTCTGTCGCCCAGCGTCGCCAGATACCGGGCCGCGTCCCGTTCCTCCCCGTCCTCGGGGTTCTCCTGCTCGCGCGCCAGCAGCCAGACCAGCGCGAGCGCCTCCAGAAAAGTCCTCATCGTCGTTCTCCTTTCTTTCTCTGTCAGAACGATTAAGTTGTCCCGCCCTGTGGAAAACTCTGTGGGCGGTGTCGATAACTCCACGAAACGTGGAGCAAGCATAGAATAAAACACGAATCGTGGAATGTCAAGGTAAATTGCAAGTAAAATCCACGATTCGTGAGATACGCACAAAAAACAGGTGAATTGTTGTATACTTTTTCTAAAGGCGGTGAGCATGGTGAACAGGATCAAAGATCTTCGTCAAAAAGAAAAAATGAAGCAGTCCGACCTCGCTGTGATTCTAAATTGCACGGCCACTGCCATCTCCAACTATGAGACAGGCTATCGCAGTCTTGACGTTGAGACCATCCACAAGCTGTGCGACATCTTCGGCTGCACCGCGGACTACCTGCTGGGCCGCTCGGAGCAGACCGCGCCGGATCTGACCGACGAGGAGGCGCGTCTGATCGCCGCCTTCCGGGAGGCCGACGAGGACGCCAGGGCGATGGTGCTCCTGGCGCTGAAGAAGTGGATGCCGCCGATAGGAGAAACAAAAGACGCGGCGTCGTGATCGAGGCCGCGTCGTTCATTGTGCAGTTTAAAGGGGGAGATCTTCATGGATAAGCCGCCGAAGAGGTCCAGGCGCACCTCGTTCGTTTTGTTTCTGATCCTGGCCGTCGCCTGCTTCATGTCCGGCGTCTTAAAACTCACGGCCACGAACATCTACGAGCAGGAGGGCTGGTGGCGGCCGCTGCTCCTGGCGCTGGCTTTCGGCCTGGCGGCTGTCCTGCTGCAGCGCCGGAACCGCGCCGCGGACCTCGCCTGGGAGCGTTACGAAGCCGACCGCGCGGAGACGGAGCGCCGCCTCCGGGAGCAGCTGCAGGGCGAACAGGCGGAGCGCGAGCGCAGGCAGGCCGAGTGGGACGCCGCGCATGGCGTGATCGTCACGAAGCTCGCCGGCGTCACCTTTGAAAACGAGGACGGGACCTCTCGCCAGCGCGCCCTGCAGAGCGCCATGGCCGACGAGGGGACCGGCCGCGTCACGCTGGAGCTGTACGATTACAAAGGCGCCGACGCGATCCGCGTCGAGTATGAGGGTGTCTGCGTCGGCAACATCCCGAGCGACCGCGTCGCGGAGGTGGCCGCGGTGCTCGATCGCGTCAGCGCCGCGCACCTGGACGTGAGCCGCTTCGTCCCGGAGGACGAGGATGACGAGGCCCGCGGCCTCGGCGGCATGATCTATCGCGCGGATCTGACCGTCGTTTATAGGAAGTCATGATCTGCCGCAATCCGAAATGCGCCGCCGAGCTGCCCGAGGGCGCGAACTTCTGCCCGCGCTGCGGCAAAAAGGTGCAGCCGGAGGGCCGCAAAACAAAAAGCCGGGGCAACGGCCTCGGCTCGGTGTACAAGCTCCCGAACGGGAAATACTGCGCCGAGAAAACGCTCGGCTATATCGCGGACCCGCTGCCGCCGGACGCGCCGCCGGGCACGAAGCCACACAAGCGCCGCCTCAAGGTCACGCGCCAGTTTGACAAAAAGAAAGACGCGGTCGAGGCCCTGCCGAAGCTCGGCTTTGCCGACCGCCGTCCGCGGGCCGGCACGGCCACGGCCCGGAAGGGGACGCGCATCACGCTCAAAGAGCTCTTTGATCAGTGGGAACCGACGCACGAGCGCAGCCGCAGCACCATGAACTGCTATCGCTCCGGGTTTAAGCTCTTCGAGCCGCTCTGGGCTGTCCCGATGGAGGAGCTTGACATCGACGACCTGCAGGAGTGCCTCGACGATGCCGAGGCCGGCCGGAGGACCCAGGAAAACGCCCGCACCGCCCTGGGCCTTGTGTACAAGTACGGGATCCCGCGCAACGTGATCCCGCACGACCGGAACCTCGCGCCCTTCCTGCGCCTCACGGCCTCCGGCGCGGCCAGCCAGAAAACCGGCTTTTCGGAGGAGGAGCTGACGAAGATCCGCAAGGCCGCCGACGCGGGCGATCCCGAAGCGCAGCGCGTCCTCTGCCATTGCTATCTCGGCTTCCGCCCGACCGCCCTGCTGCAGCTGCGCGTCCGGGACTACGACAAAGCGGCCCGGACCTTCGTCGGCGGCATCAAAACGGCGGCAGGGAAGGGGAGGACCGTCCCCGTCTCGCCGAAGATCCAGTCCTGGATCGACGCGCGGATTGGGGAAAATCCCGACGCTTTCGCCTTTGGCCGGGACGGCGCCCAGGAGAGTCTGAAGGACTATCGCGCCTCGTTCTATGCCCTGCTTGAGCGCCTCGGGATCCCGAACCCGACCGACGAGCAGGGGAGGCATCGCGTGACGCCGCACTCCTGCCGCCACACCTTCGCCACGCTCATGAAGCGCGTCCCCGGCGCCGACGCCGACAAGCTGGCCCTGATCGGCCACACCAGCACCGAGCAGCTGCGCGAGTATCAGGACGTCCCCCTCGCAGATCTCCGCCGCATCATCGACGCCCTCTGACCGTGTCCGAATTAAACACCATTTCACGCGCACTTCACACCAAAACCGCCCAGCCCTTGCTGCATCCGGATCTTCCGGCGAATGGGGTTCAAGAGGCCGCTGGTTCAAATCCAGTCACTCGGACCATAGAAAACGCCGGAAGTCTTGATGAATCAAGGCTTCCGGCGTTTTTGCGTTTCATAGGCAAATGGCCGCGAATGGTCAAAAAAGTTCCGCTATTTCACACTCTATTACACATCACCCGGAGTCTCCGTCTCCTCCGTCTTTTCGTGAGCTCCGGCATAGATTCCGGCGTCCTTGTTATACTGCGCGGTGCTCACGCCGATCAGGGCGCCGAGGAAAAGCGCTATGGCCGCGCAGGTCGTCAGCACCTCCTCGCCGAAGGGCAGGTTCCAGACGCCTGCCAGCGTTTTGTAGAGCACGCCCACGGCGTTAAAAAACACCAGGGAAAGCCATTTGATGATGTCGTATGCGGTGTCGCTCAGTTTCATGGTTAAGCTCCTTTCCGGTATAGGTTTTTTACGTCGGCGCGGATCTCTGCGATGTCCTCGCCGATTTTTGAAAATCTTTCAGCATAGCCGTTGTGCGCGTCGAGCTTCTTGTCGACCTCTTTCATCCACATTTCGAGCTGCGCATTCCGAACGGCCTCGGCCTTTTCGCGTTCGACGTCGCGGGCCAGCATGTCGGCCGTGAATTTTTTGCGCTGAGACCGGGCATTGATGACGCCCACAACAATGGCGGCCAGCGCGGACAGCAGAGCAGCGAGAACGGTGGCCTGCGCAGGGCTTAAATTTCCCATCGGTTTCTCCTCCTCTCTATCCCAGCAGCAGCCGGGTCCATGTTTTGTCGCCGACGACGCCGTCGACGGGGAGCGCTGAGTCTCGCTGGAAGCGGCAGACCGCGTTCTGCGTGTTATAGCCAAAATCGCCGTCGGGGCCGTCCGGGCCGCAGCTGTACCCGTGGGCGATCAGAGCGCCCTGCAGCGTTACGACCGGCCAGCCCCGGCTGCCGCGAGCCAGCAGCGGGAATCCGCGAAGCTCGGTCTCCGGAGCGCTGCTGCCCGCGGAGACGGCGCCGGCGGGTTTGTCCTCGACTTTTCCCGTGCCGATGTCCCCGACTTTGCTGTCGGGAGCATAACGGAGGACCGTCCCCCAGGGATAGTTGTAATAGGGCTGCAGACAGATTTCCCG
>Ga0326514_10002645_pt1 | contig 11388 bp, 18 predicted proteins | sample 3_2548_0518_D_FD_203653 | JGI IMG/M metagenome (GOLD analysis project Ga0326514, IMG submission 203653) | Bovine rumen microbial communities from UC Davis, California, United States - 3_2548_0518 | ecosystem: Host-associated > Mammals > Digestive system > Stomach > Rumen | place: USA... | reverse complement strand
CCATAGAATTAGATAGTAGAGTAAGAGCTGGCGAGGATTTTTCGAAATTGTTTGAATATTTTGGTAAATTGGCATATGCTTCTAAGAAAGGCGGTCAAAGTAGAATATTTAAAATTGGTGATTATGAGGCCAGTGTAAATATTACAGGCAGCTATATTTGGACAAAGGCTGGATATACAATAAGTAATATATTGTCATTGAACGATTTTGTAAACGCATTAGAAATATATGACGAAATACAATTTGAAGAAACTCCATATAAATTTACATCAGAAGGTGTAACTTTTTATGTTAAAAATGGAGCTCCTATTTTTATTCCAAATACTGGTCAGTTCTCTGTAAATAATAAGATTCAATCTATCTCTGGAACATTCGCAAATGAAGTAAGAAGATAGATTTTAGAAAACAATCCATCTATTTATTAGATTCTACATCTCGGTAGTAAAAAAGTAATTGTATATGAGGAAGATACACTTTCGGATAATATTAAACATATAAATGATATAACCCCAATTTTATCAAAAAATACAATTAATTCTAAAGTTTTAAAAGCCTTAGTGGATTTAAATAAATCATTAGGAATTGCATATGTAGACGATGATGAAAAAGGAAATAATGTTCAAAGAATATATGTTGCAAAATATCCAGGAAGAAATTATTTAGTACTAAATTCTTCATTAGCTAAAAATATTTCGCTTCAAGATAGTTATGAATTTTTACAATTAATAGATGTATTAATTCAAAGTAATCTTGAAGATGAAGGAAAAACTGTTACTATCCAAAATAAAGCTGCTAAATTAATAGAAATTTTAACTGATAAAAGCAATAGCCAAAAATATTTATCTAAACCTAACAAAGTAGAAGATTCTTTATCAGTAAAAAGTAAAGAATTATTCTAGAGTTATGTTAATAAATATCTGAACGATGTTGGAAATTCTTATATAGCAGATGCTTGCAGAATTGAGCGGAATGGATTAGCACAAGCTTTATCAATGCCTGAAATCTTTTATAAAGATTGTGTTGAAAAATATCAGGTTAAAAACAGTGTGACAGAATTAATACAACAAGGCTTAATTAAAGTAGGAGATATGATCGCTCCGAAATTAGAAAAAGATGGGGGTAAAATTTCTTTCTTATATATAGGTGAAGTTGCTGGAAAATATTATTTTGTAAGTAATGCCCCTGAAAGTATGAGAAGTTTATACCCGCAATATGTTGTAAGTGATAGAATAAGATATCCAGAAGTTACTAAGTTTAAAACTTTAAAAAGAAGTAAAAATGATCCTATTGGTGAATTTACGTTTACAGATTTCAATTACAAAGAGAAGTCTGAAAAAATAAAAGCTGATAGATTATACAAAGGATTTAAGATTTAGAGAAATGGAGAATCGTTTATTGTATTAGAAGCAATACTAAAAGGAAATTCTGTAGATATAATAATGAAATCTGAAACGGGTAATCCGTTTTTAGAAACTGTTGATAAATCTACTGTTTTAACTGGATATGGAATTGAAGGAACAACAACTAGATCTGAAATTATACTAGGCGGGAAAAACGTAGTAATTAATACTGCAAATAATCCAGAATTATTAGCTAATTTTATTGGGCAGATTTAGAAAGGGTCTACATTTAAATCTAAAGGTACAAAATATAATTTGTTATCTATAAGATATGAAAATGATAAACCTTCAGCTTTAATTGGAAAGAATAATTTAACTGGCGGTACTGAAGAAATTTCAGTTAATGAAATACAATCAGTTACTATTCCTTATTATAAATATTCTAGAAATATGCTAGCAAATATTGTTCCAATTTAGTTTATTCAATTAGTAAATGCAGAATCTTTAAGAGAATTAAAAATAAAAGTTTAGAATGCAGAAATGCTAACAAACTCTTATAAAGCGCACTTATTGTATAATAAATAGCTAAAAATTGGTTGGGTTGGAGAGTTTACTCAAAAAGAAAAAGGATACGAAATTCCATATAAACATACTGTTGTTCTCAACAATACAAATAAATTAATATATAGCTTTGATGGAATGTATAAGGTAAATAATCCTGCTGATTTATATATTGGAGATTTTATTTTACAAAGAACAAACGGATCAGATATTATTTCTGAAATAATTGATATTAATGGAAATAATATAACTTTAGTACAACATATTCTTCCGTACGATGTACAAAACACAGGTATGCGTGGAGAAAAGAGTAGGCAAGTTATATTTATGACACCAAGTACTTCAATTAAAGCAGCAAAATTATCAGATTTAGAATCAGCAGAAATGTATTCTTATAAGAGAAAATCAAATATATAGAAATATGTTCCAACTCAAGTTACTTCTAAGATTGAAAAAAGTAAAAGATTTATTGAGTATTTAGCTGATAAATTTAACGCTAAAGTAATATATGACGAAAGTGCCTCTACGAATGATAATTGGACAGCTAAATTAACTGAAGAGGGAATTATCATAAACACAGCTAAAGCTGGAGATGATATATTAAGACACGGCGTTCATGAATTTACTCACTTAATCTTTGCTGATATGAGAATGAGAAATCCTGAAGCATATTTTAGTATGATTCAAGCTATTAACGATATGATTAGTAGAAATAATCATAAAATTAGTGAAATCGCACAAGAAGTTAAAGCAAGCGGAGAATATTATTCTGAGAATGATATTGCAGAAGAAATTATTGTTAGATATTTAGAAAATTATAGTACTTCTTTGGATTCTAGTGAATTAACTGAAGATTTAGTTGACTCTGAAGGCAAATTGTTTAAATTACTTAATACTGGTTTATCAGATTTATTTGAGCATATGTCTGTGAATTCTGATGAAGTTAAGATGACAGTAGGAGAATTAATTAAAGGTTCCTTATTTAATTCAGATATACAAGTATTTAATATCTAGACATTGGCAGAAGACGCCAAGCTTAGAAATTTATACAAATTAATAGAATATACATGTAAATAAGTATGGCACACCAATGTGGATGGAAATTACGCAACTAGATAAATGGTCAACTGTATGATACAGTTGGCCAACTAGTTGCTAGTTAGTATGAAAATTATACTCCTGGAAAATTTTTGTATTATAATGCAGATCAAACAATTACAGCATTAAATGAAACAACAACTGCAGCAAATGGTGGATTTTCACAGCAGTATGACAAAATTCATTCTGGAGAACATATTACAACTAAAAAATATATCAAAGAACGTATAGGTAGAGAAATCTCTGAACCCATATATAGTACAAGTAGTGAGGGTTTTTATTATAACGCTTCCACAAATGCTGTCCCAAGAGAAATATATTTTGGAATACAAAGCCAATATATAACGGCAGATTTAGGTACAATAACATCAAACTGTATTACTTTTGGAAGAGAATCTGATTTTGAAAAATTAAGAGAATTTAAAAATTATTTACAAGAATATAAAGAAAGTAGAAATTCTGAACGTCCTAAAAGTATAATTGTAAAGACAGCTGATAAAATAATTGAGGGATTTACTAACAATGATGTAGAATCTCAAATAAAACAAATCAGATTAGCATTTTAGGAAAAATATTCTCCATTAGAATGGCAATATTATCCAGAAATTAAATTAGGATCATTTGATGATAAAAATATTTTAGGTATTTCTGATTTAGTTTTAGTTAATAAAACAACAGGAGAAATTCATATAATTGATGTAAAAACTCGTGGATTAGAATAGACTACTCCTAATGATTTATTAATGGAATGGCGTGGTCAAATTGAAATGTATAAAAAAATAATTGAAAGTGGAATAAGCGCTCCAAAAATAAAAACGTTTATTTTCAAAATACAGTATGACCATCGTGGTTTTTAGAATTTTTCAGATGAATCTATTTTTGATCCAAGAACTAAATTACCAGCTACTAAAAATGGTATAGTAAACGATGCTTTAAATGCATTATTTCCAGAAGTTGTTTCTGAAACACCAGAAGAAATATCTACTAAAATTCAACAGTATCATGATCTAAGAGATTATATTCATAGCACAGGAGCTGTATCTAGAATTTCTTTTGAATTTTTTAAACGTGATTTATTAGAGAGATATATAAATAAAGATGGAATTTATAAATCTTTTGTTGATGGAGTTTCATATAAAATTATTAAAAATGGTGAAAATCAAATCGATTTAATTTAGCCGTCAACTTATCGAAAAATAAGAACAGTTGATATTGATAAATTTATTGAGGCTGAATACACAGCAAAAATGTCAGAATTAAAATATATATCTGATGAATTAGTTTCAATATTTGTATCGGAAGAATCTAGACAAGCAAAAGAGACAAGATTAAAAGCCACTTTAGATAACTTTTATGCAGAAAATCAAATAAGATTTTATAGAAACTTACGAAAATATTGTGCAAGCAATTGGACTTTAATAAATGATCCTAATTTAAGTAATTCGTTTTTGTCTAATGAAAATATATTATTGTTTAAAAATTTATTAGATTAGACAATTGATATTGTTATTTTGTCAGACGGAATGTAGCTGAATACTAAAAATGAATATACTAAATTAGAACATGGACAAGACGTTTTAAATGGTATATTAACAGCAGAATAGTTATAGCAATATAAAAGCCGAAATGCTTTTGCTACTAGAGGAAATATCGAAACACTTCGTGCTATTTTAGCGTTAGGTGTTCATTTACAATCTGAAACAGAACCAATCAGGATAGGCAATGTTTCTGCTATTAGTATTTTAGACGGGAGTACAGCCATTAATTATGGATATGAAGATTTTGTAGATTCGTTTAGAATTTTAGGAGATAATGTATCTGATGAAGACAAAAAAGAAAAATTTAAACAAATTTATGATACATTAAAAACTAAAGCTAAATTTAATACTTTGACTGAATCACTGGTTAGAGATTTATCTTCTTAGTTATTTAGTGCAGCTTTTGACACAGATTTTTCTGTAAATGTAAGTGGCTCTGAAAACTTTTATGATGATTTTCATTCTACTGATTTAGCTGGAAAAATCCAATGCGTTAAACGAATTAGAGAATAGCTAGAAGAATAGTATTTTCAATATTTTCAATTAGATAAATCTAAAGAAAAATATGATATTTCAAACAGTTCTGAAGAGGAAGAAGTAAAAACATTAGTTGCTAAATTACGTCAATTAGAAGCAATATTAAAAGGATACGGAGATGCTCAAATTGAAAAAGTAGACGGAGGTATAGGATTAAACGTAGGTGCTTCTTGTAAACACGCTTGGCAATTATTATCTACTGGTAAAATGGATAAATATGAAGCCAACGGTTTCTTATCTACAGCAATATTCTAGAGCTTAACTGGTGCTTCTGCATATGCAGATCCAGAAGTTTTAACTCGTAGAATAAACATCATGTTTGAGAATGGATATAATACTATTCATAAAGAATATGATGCTGTTATGCGTGAATTAAATAAAGCAACAGAAGAATATATCAAACCGGTTGGAACATTAAAAAGAATTACTGCTGGTACAAGAGAAATGTATGAACCTTTATTTAGACATGATTCTAATGGTAAAATTTCTAAAGAATGGGTGTTTGAAAATCCATATGATCCAAAATCAACATTAACTGATCCACAGAAAAAATATTTAAAAGTAGTTTTATGGACTCTTAATAAATTTAGAATTAAAGGAAATGAAAACTTTGATTCATCTGTAAAAAAGATGACATATGCTGAATTAGAAAAAAATCAAGCTCTTTTAGAAGAATATATTTCTTTAATTAATACAGAATATCAATATTTGTTAGTTCCTATACGCGGATCTGAAGAAGGCTTTACAAGATATGTTCGAAGTATTGTAAATGCAGATGATAAATGGGATGCAGCAAAAAAAGCTTTACAGTTTAGAATGAGGCGAATTAAAAACTTCTTTGAAAATAAAGATGTTACTTCTAGATATTTAAATCAAAAAGAAAGAAAAATATCAAAATTACAAGTAGTAAACCCGTACGAAGAAGCAGATTGGGAAACAAGAAGTGAAAAATTAGAAGTTTATAATTCTGTAGATATGCTTGAATGGAATCTTAATGCATTAGCTGGAGATTTTGTATTTGAACACATTAAATCTGTAATATTTAAAGATTTATTAAACGATGTTACAAACGCATTAGCTGTATTATCTATCGTTGAATCTCAAACAGGAGAAACTAAAGAGTTAGACGATATAAGAACACACTTAATGGAAAGAACTAGAGTAAGTCTTTATAATGATAGTTTAATAGCAAAAGATAGTTCTAGAAATTTTGTGGCACTAATTCAAGAGTTAAAAAATATTGGTACATTTACTAAAATTGGTTTTAGACCAGCACTTCACGTAAAAGAAGATGTTGTTGGATATTTAAAAATTCAAGCTTTAGCCGCTTCTGGATATTTTTAGAATGAAAAACTTGGACAATTATCTGTTACAGAAAGAGAAAAATTGCTCAATAAAGCTTGGACTATTACTAAAGGTGAAAGAATGTCTAACTATAAAGATCTTCTTGCTATGAAAAAAGATTACAGACTTTTAAAAAGATATAAGCTTTGTAATCTTATTAATGAAAAATGGAGAATTGCTAATCTTGATATTGGCCTTGTTGCTGGAAAAACTATAGCTGATCAATACGGATGGAGCAGAATACTTGATCAATTAGTATATGCTAGTACTACTGAACCTGATTGGGTAAATAGACTTTCTATTTTTATTGCTAAAATGATGGCCGATGGCGTTTGGGAAGCAATAAGTGTTGAAAACAATTAGTTAAAATATGATTTTAAAAAAGATAAACGTTTCTAGATATTCTGGCAATATAAAACAAACGAACAAGCAATTCCAGACAATTTAAAGGCACAATACGCAGAAGAGAAAGGTCTTTATGTTTCATTAATGTAGCAGTTAATGTCAGAACAAGTTGGTGAAAACTAGAAACAGTTGTATTATGGAAATAGAAATGAAAAAGGAGAAATTTAGTTTGATGAATTACCTACTCCTTATTCCGTTAAAGACACTATTTCTATAAAACATCAAATTGGAATGATGTTTGGTTTTTATGATAATGAACAAAAACCACTTGGACAACATCAAATATTCTGGAGATTAGCTATGCAATTTAAAACATTCCTTCCTGGAGAAATAGAAAGATGGATGGGTTCTCCATTAGAAACTACAATTGGTAAATGGGAGCATTTAAAAGATAAAGAAGGAAATCTTTTATATTATGATTCTGATGGAGTTTTAACAACTGAAGTTACTGCAACAGATGGAAGCATTAATAAAGCTGTAATGGAATTTATAAACGTTCCTTTCTAGGGTTTAGCTCAATCAGCTTTAGGAATGACTGCTTTAATAACAAAATACGGCTGGAAGAAATTTAAAAAAGATTATCCACAAATTTGGTCAGATTTCATGTTTTTGATGATTACTTTCTTAATTATGATGATTGGAGACCAAGTGCAAAAAACATTACAAAGCGAAGCTGTAGAACAAGATAGTAAAGTATTAGCTGAAATGTTTTATTTAAATCAAAAAGTTCTTAATGAATTTAATGTTATTAATACTATTTGGGATTCTATAACTGGTTTAGAATTAGTTGGTCCAGATTATATAACAGATATTTGGACATCAACACTAGATTATTTATTAGATTCTGATTTAAGCTTAATTAAATCGTTATTTAATGTAATGGGAACATTTAAAGATGTTCAACCTCTTATAGATGAAGAATATATAGAAGATAAACTTTCAGATTAATGAAAAAAATAACCCCGATAGGATTTCTCCTACCGGGGTTAAATTTTTAAAATATTCTTTTAAGCCATTGTTTAATCAAATACCAATAGATCTTAAAATTTACGATACGCTTAATTTCAGTAATTTCTCTTTTATCCAGCCATCCTCGATCATCATTATAATGTTTTTCATAAATAGTTGATTCAAAATCAATTTCTTCATTTTTATAAGGATGAACATAAAGATTTCCGTGTCGTATTCTAAAATACGCAATTCTTTTTCCATTTACTCCATAAATGTCATATTGTTCTGGGCAATATCGACAAGTACATTTCCAAATCATATAGTTTTACCTTTAAATATATAACCCGTAATACATCCGAGAACAAATCCAACAATTGTCATTATTTCAGCAAAAGCATAAGAAATTGTAGGTTGAACTAAATGTAAAACAATAATAGATATGATTACGGCTGCAATAATTCCAACTGCAGTCCATTGTTTCCAAGTCCAATTTTTCATACTAATTTAATATTTATTTCTAAATATTTTCCACTATTATCATCTTGTTTAGTAGTAATTTTCTGAATATTACCAAATAGATTTAAACTTTTTATAAGTTTTCCAAATCCTGCTTCTAAAGCTCTAGTTAATGCTTTAGTAGATTTATTTATTTCGTAATAATGGGTCATACAAAAAATCTATTCAGCAATTTTCCAGTTTTTGTGTCCAAAACTTCTTCCCATCTATATCCTTTCTTTACACCAACATCATGAAGTATTTTATTCATATAACGAAAATAATCAGTATGAATTAAATTCATTAACACTAACACTTCTTGAGCCGTTCCTTTTCCATCACCAAAAGTTTGGTTCCATTCGAGAAACAGCGGAACAATATCATTTTCAGTCAATTGCCCTGTTGTAACCCATCTTTTAAAAATTTCATCAAACATTTTCTAATTTAATAATTCGGCAAATTAAATCTTCTTTTTGCCTTTTATATCGAGAATTCTCTTCACGTAACTCATCTATTTCTTTTCGATATTTCAAATATATTTCATCAGTTCTTAATAATTCTCCTTTATCGATAGAATATTTATCTTGAACTTTTTTTATAGTAGATTTAAGTTGTTCTATTTGTTCTTTAAGTTTTTGATTTTCACTTTCTAATTCAGAAATATATTCCTCATTTGCTGCATTTTCTTGTCTTAATTTAGAAATTAATTTATCAGCAGCTTTCAATTGATGGCTCTCTGTAAGATGAGCTGTAAATTTAATATTTGCTTTCATAAAATTAATAAGAGAATTCACCTATCTCTTTAAAGGTTTATCCTAAATATTTTGTTAAAATATTAATATTTGGAGATTTTCTTAATTTAATAATTGCTTTGTCTTTAATTTGTCGAACTCGTTCAGTAGTAATATTATTTTGTTCAGCAATTACACAAATCTCTTTTGGCTCTCCATTAAATCCAAAAAGATCTTTGATTATATTTTTTTCAATAGGAGTTAATTCTTCTAATGCAGAATTAACAGAAGTTTTAATATCTTTTAAAATATCTTCCTCTGTATAATCATCAATTAAAATTGAATCAAAAATTGACTCAGATTCTCCTTCTTGATTTGTAATAGATTCTCCTACAACAGTTATATTACTGTCCATTATGTTTTTTAATTCGTCGAGATCTATATCAAGTAGTTCTGAAAGTTCTGCATCTGAAGGAGGAATACCGTATTTTTGTTCATAATCAGTAATAGCTTTAACAATTTTAATATTATTAGCAACTTTATTTACTGGAACTTTAATAGTTTTTCCGTTAGACATTATTTCTTCTAAAATAGCCTGACGAATCCACCATACTGCGTAAGAAATAAATTTACATCCCATTGTAGGATTAAATTTATTTAATGCTTGCATTAATCCTGTATTGCCAACAGATATTAAATCAGCAAGTTCTATTCCTTTTCCTTGATATTGTTTTGCAATAGATACTACAAATCTTAAATTAGACTCAATAATTTTATCAGAATTTTCTTTAGTAAGATTTGTAAATAATTCTTTTTCCTGCTCATCAGTAAGTAAAGGATATTTTTTAATATCCTTTAAATACCGATTTACAGCTTCGGAACTACGATCTGTAATTGCTTGTCTTATTTTATAATGCTTCATTCGTCGTCTGGTCTAATATGTTTAGCAACAGGTTGTGTAGGAGTACCATCTTTAGAAAGACTAAAATAAGTATAAGTCATTTGTTTGCCAATATATTGATCTTTATTTTTAAGATATTCTAATCTTTGATCAATATCGCCTATTGGCTTAGCATTAAAGACTATTCCGGTTTTTGTCTTTAATGTAAAACACATATCTTCTGGGCGTAATCCTTCTTTAATTCCAATAATTTCTGCCTCATCATCTTTTCTTTCTTTTAATTTAATAAGATACAAAGCAGAACGTTTATTTATACCATATTCTTTTTCAGGATTGCGGGCACATAAGCCTTCAAAACCTTCTTGAACAAACTTATCATGTAATTTCTTAGCAGCAAGATATCCATTAATTTTTATATGTTCAACAATTTTGATAGAAGTAGAATCTTTGAAAATAGAATTTAATGACTCTAAAAATACAAGTCGATATTTAAAAAGTTCAGAACTTACATAATCATAAATCCAATATTGTAATTCTCTACACTCTTCTTTCCATTCTTGCTGTCTAGCAAGCCCAGAAATGCGTTGTAAAGGCCAATCGCTACCATGATGATATAATTCTCCATCGAGAATAAGATCGGGCCTCTGAGAGAAGATTTTTAAAAGTAAAGGATCTTCCCGTAAATGTTTAGTTGCTGGGTCGTATGAGCCTCCACCTCTAGAAGCTGTATGTATTTTTCCATCTTTATAATACATTAAAAGACGTACTCCATCGAGTTTCCTACTTACAAGCCAATCTTTATTCCAAATATCACTACTACAATCATCCGCTAACTTAGCAAGCATAGGTTTAGGTATTCCAGATTGATCAGATACAGTAGTTCCAAGAAGACTTTTAATTTCATCTTCTTTTAATTCTTCATATTTTTTAGAAGTTAAAGTAGCGAGATTAACATAACCTTTATCGAGATATTGTTTTAATAAGCTGTTAAATTGTAAAGATGCTTGCTCTTCAGCTGTTCTCTTTACTTTTCCTTCAGTAATAATTAAATCAGGTTGAGAAGTCTCTTTTCCTCCATATTGGCCAGTTATTCTTCGAATTGTATAAAGTATTTTAACTGGATCTTTTTCAAGCTGTAATTTAACTCGTTGTATTCGATTTTTAGAATTAGTAATTACTAAATATTCTTCCCTTATTATCATTTTATTCCACTATGCCCAAATCCACCATCAGCCCTATCTGTTTCGGATAATTCAGATACTTCTTTTTGCTCAATATTCTCACATTTTGTAATCATAATTTGAGCAACTCTATCTCCAGTATGTACTTCAAAAGGCTCGTTAGAAAGATTTATTAAAATTATACCTAGTTCACCGCGATAATCACTATCTAATAATCCCGGAGCATTAAGTACTTGAATTCCGTTTTTAATAGCTAAACCACTTCTAGAACATACCTGCATTACATACCCTTTTGGAATTTCATAA
>Ga0326514_10002644_pt1 | contig 11391 bp, 10 predicted proteins | sample 3_2548_0518_D_FD_203653 | JGI IMG/M metagenome (GOLD analysis project Ga0326514, IMG submission 203653) | Bovine rumen microbial communities from UC Davis, California, United States - 3_2548_0518 | ecosystem: Host-associated > Mammals > Digestive system > Stomach > Rumen | place: USA... | reverse complement strand
ATATAGTACCTAAATTAGTAGAACCACTGCCCTTTGTAGTACCGTTCAAAGTAAGCTTATAAGTAGTATCTGTAAATTTTGCAGTAGATGGAACAGATGCACCTAATGTATATGTTGTAGGTTTAATTTCTCCTAAATTATCAATATAAATAGGTTTTGTTGCTGAACCAGTATTTTTAGCTCCTTTTAAAGAAATAGGACCATTTACAATGAAATTCCCAGATTGACCAAACTCAAAATTAGTACCGTCAAAAAGGAGATCTCCTCCACCATCAGTCCATATACTTGCATGATCTATTTGGTTATCCGATAAATATAGAGTACTACCTATTTCTAAATCACTATCAATAAATAAAGTCTTAACAGATGGGTCAGCAGCGTTGGCATTTGTACTTATAGATATATACTCTTGATTATCATCGGATAAATATATTGTGTTATCTACTTCTAACCTACTATTAAAAATTGCAACATGGCTATTATCTGCATTATGATGATCTACATCCGTACTAATTGTTACATCAGCAGATGCTATACCTAAGTGTAATTTGGATCCATATATATGAAGATCACCATCAATGGCTACATTTGTAGGTCCAAGATATAAAATATTCGAATTATTCTGTAAACATATCATTGCATTAGTACTGCCATTATGAAATAAAATTCCATCGGAATCCATAATTGTTGAGTTGCCATTGGTTTCATTTAAAACTTTAAATCCTACATCGTAATTATTTGACGAGTTTGCAAATATAGTAATCCAATTACCATATGCCTCTAAATTTTGTTTAGTTACATAAGGTGATAATAAAGTCGAGAAATCCGCCCATGATGGTGCTCCACTACCATTTGACATCAAATATTGCCCATTAGTACCAGCAGATGTTGGAGCATATATAGTACCTAAATCAGTGGTACCACCACCGTTTGTAGTACCGTTCAAAGTAAGCTGATAAGTAGTATCTGTAAATACAGCTGTAGATGGCACACTTTTAGATATTGAATATTTTATTGTACCAAATGTTCCATCTGCTTTAAGATAAACCGGTTGTTTTGATGAACCTACTGCTGCAGTTACATTCATCGAATCTGCTTTATCGGCATATTGTACTCCTAATGGGTATGTTTTGTCACCTATGGTAAGTGATTTAATAATATTTTCAATTGAATCTGACGTATAAGCCATGATTGATTTAAAATTTATTTGTTTAGTTATATAAAAATAAAAATTATCGTATAAACCAATTGAAATTTTCAGATAAAATTCTATATTGTATTAGTAAATCAAATTTAATAAATATGACATTTCCAGAAATATTTGAACAGTTTAAGAGTCATTCTTATATCAGACGTAAAAGTTGGCCCAATAATGTATTTATCCAGTTGAAGCATACTGAGAAATTAATTAGGATTGTCGTATTTAAAGCTGGTAAAACCCCAGATACTTTAAATAATGATACTCAATTGAGGATAGAAGATTTGCTTGGTGATGATTGGATTGATATTGAAGATTTGATGCCAAAAGAACCAGTAAAACCAACAACATTTTGGGATTATGTAGATACTCTTGAAGATGGTTCAGATGATTGGCGTTATGCAATGCAACTTGGTCAAAAACTTCATAATGAAGGAAAGAATCCGGATGAGTATCTTGAAGAGATAATAAAGAAAGTAAATAAGAAATAAGATGTTCTGCTACTGAGCTAATAGGATCGAAACAAATTTAGTAGTAAAAACATTTAAATTTTAAACAATTATGAGAAAACAAAAAAGAAGTGAGAACACCTATCAGAAGATTAACACAATCTTTATGAGAGATGCAAAGAATGTAATCATGCAGTATGATCCATTCACCGAACCGGAATTTGAGTATTTAAGAAATCTAAAATGGAGAGGAGAGGAAAAAATTGATGGAACATCAATGAGAATTGAGGTCACTAAGGAAATCGTACCTTTGGAAAATTCCGCAGTACCTGGAGTAGCTGGTGTTAAGTTTAATGTTCGTATCGCTGGTAAGACCGATAATGCACAGATTCCAAAGAACCTTCTTAAGCACATGCAAGAGAAGTATACAGAAGAGAAGATTCTTGCCGCTCTTGGTCTCGAGAAGTTTATTCCTGTCGAGGATTGGGAGTTGAAGCACAATTGGTTGACTTATGAGCAGATTCCTGATATATACACTATCTATGGTGAAGGCTATGGTGAAGGAATTCAACAAGGTGGCTGGTACATCAAGGGTGGAAACGAGTTCATTGTATTTGATGTGAAGGTCAATGACATATACCTCAAGACAGATGCCCGTGATGATATTGCAACTAAGCTTGGTGCTCCTATTGTACCTCTTATAGGTTACTTTACTCTTGATGAGGCTATCGCATTTGTTCGTAAAGGTTTCCGTTCACAGGTTGCACAAAACCCAGATGCTAAAATGGCAGAAGGTCTTGTTCTTCGCACAGATCTTGGTCTTCGTAACCGTATGGGTAAGAGACTTATTGTCAAGGTTAAGTATGAGGACTTCCAAAAGTATCGTAATGTCTATGGTACTGATGATCCTGTTGAACAACCTAAGAATGAAAACTATGTAAAGTAATTTTTACATTCATAAATTTTTAAATTAGACATTTTAAATCCACTTGCTTGTGAAAGTAGGTGGATTTTTTCTTTTATATTGTTTGAATTTTTTATATATTATTCTATATTATATATGTAAATCAAACAAATATAATTATGAACACATACGCAATTGGTTTCGCAAACAAGTTCTACACACTTTGGTCAATTACAGAAGAGACAAAACCACTTGGAAATGGCCATAACTATATGATAACCCATTATACATTCATTAAGAACATCTCATTTGACAAGGAAGTCGCTATGAAAAAATATCCTAATCTTCCTGTTGATGAGAATCTTCGTGGTAAATCTGCCTCTTGGTATACTACAAAGGAAGTTTGGGATAATGTAGATACATTTAGATTCGGTAAGTATAAGTATGAGAAGATCGATAACACAGATTTGAATTATCTCGCATGGTATTGGGACAATATCGATGGGGAACACAAAGAATATGTAGGTGAAATCCTTAAAGCCAATGGATATGAGATTCGCTATCGAATTTCTGAATTTAATAATCAAAAGGTTGCTCATCAATATCTTATAAGTCCTGAAGATCTTGAAAAAGAAAAGGAGAACAATAAAATAGTAAATAGCCTTGAGGAAAAGCTGAAGAACAAAAAAATGATAGAGTTCACTCCAGAATATAATCCTGACATGGAAGGAGATATTCGAATTGGTGATGTAATTTATCATTTCAATGAAGTTAAGGAGAATTGGTATAATGGATTTAATTATTACCTTCCTGTAGTTAATAGAAAGCAGAAGAGAATCAAGAACAAGAAATTGAACATCACAAAATATACTTACTCAAGAATTGAGAATGTAATAACAATCAATATTGAGGAATTTATTATAAATAAGTAAGATCACTATGGCAAAAGAAGTTAAAGTGGATGAGTATGGATATATTCCACGTTATCAAAATATGTCTTATGGAGCAGATACAAAAATGTATAATGATTTACAAGATAAAATGTCAGCTCTATATTGCAAGTGGTATGGGTCTGCTTATGGGTTAAGTTCTGGGAAGGTAGCTTCTCTCAAAGAAGCAATTAAGAAGGGCAAGACTACTTTTACAGCTTGGAAGAGAGAATTTGAAGATAACGCTTATAAGGGAATTAGTGGCCATACTCTTACAGAAGAGCGTGAACTAAAGAAACAAGAAAAAATCAAAGAACAAAAACTTCTTGATTCTGTATATAGTAAAATATTGAAAGCAAATATTACATTTACTAATACAGAGTTCAATGCATTAAATAAATTATTCAAAAAATAATGAATAGAGCGGAAAGAAGACGTCGTAATAAAGTAATTTGGGATAGACGTGTCAAAATGTACTATCAAATGTGGCACACCCCAACGGTTCCTTGTGACCCAGAAGAACAACCAGTACATAATTATAGACGCAAAATTAATCATCGTTATTGGAGACCTGCAGAAAATTGGAAAGAATATCAAGCATTAGATCCTTCAATGCATCTTTACAAAAATACTGGCACTATTTGGTCTCGTGGGTATTGGAATAAATTTGATCGCCATAGATTAAACAAACAATCTAGGATGAATGCCAAACTTGATATTCGAAATGAAGAAGAAATAATTTCTGAAAGAACAAACCTAAAATAGAAGAGAACTATTAATAGTTCTCTTTTTTATTTATGCAAAATTACAATACTTGGGATAATTTTTATATACATAATTAGATACTTCTGAATAGTGGTTATATTTAAACGTATGAAATCTATATTTTCAGAGCATTTGTTATTTTCTCCTTCTATATAATCTGTTAAGATTTTCAAGTCATCAAAACTATTCAATATCATACTATGGTATACGGTATATTCAGGATATTTCAATTTAATCTGTTTTTTCGCAAAATATGGTGAATATATAAATAGTGTATCATCTTTCCAATTTGGATTTTTCAGCTTTTCAATTAACCTAATCACCCTATCTTTCCAATGTTGTTCCACCACATCAAGTTCGTCATAATGAATAAAAAATATAATTATCTCTTCATTATTGGTATCATAAAGCTTTATACAATTCTTTTTTAGATCAGGTTGTAATGGGAAATTTTTTGTATCAAGATTATAATTCATAAAATCAATTTTGTCAAAATCCCTCAATAACCTATAATATGAATCTTCAAATATTGTACATCCAACAAATGGGTTATCATATTTATAATTGCGGTTTTCTTCTTTATTACAATATGTAAAAGCTCCAGCACATGAATTTGCAATTACCATAATTTCATATATAATATTTTTAACCAAATTCAATCTCAAGTTGATTATTTTTAGTTCCTAAATTCTCCGGCATATCATCTTCTATTTGAGCAAATATATTATCTTTAAGTGAGTTATTCGTCTCTTGCTTTCTCATGAATCTATCATTTGATTCATCCAACTTAGAGTAGTCAAAATATCCAAATTGATTATGTATTACATTCATTAATTCTGGTTCTACATCAGATAATTTCATCTTTTCAGTATGTGGTAATTCTGGCAATTCTTCATCATCATTTTCAAGCTTATTAGTATCAATATTATCAATAAGTTCAGAAAAGAATTCCTTAGTGTTTCTATTACCATATATATTTGCCAAATCTTCTTTTCTTTCCCATATCAATTCAAATGGTTTAATAGATATGTTTCCATTTTTTGGCCTTGAATGCACAATTATCACATCAAATAACTCTTGCATCAATTCAAAAATATGCTCTAACAAATCAATATCATCTACTACTATATCTTTGATTGTATTTGCATATTTAGCAGCCCAATCTGCGATCCATCTCAATATTTCTTCTTTTGTCACTACTGGATTCTCCTTTGCCCATTTTTGTGCATCAACTATAAATTTATATATAGGGAAATCAATACGCTTCTTACGCCTATTCACTTCAATCAATACAAATTTACGTATTCTATTCAATTTTGTATAGTTTATTTTGTTTTGCCTCTTATCTACACAATAATCAAAAATATCACGAATAGTATCACAATCATAGAATCTATAAAGTCCTATTACAATTGGTAGATTTTTCTCCAATATCTCAATACTCTCTACATATAGATTATTCTCCTCACGAACTTCTCTAAATTCATCATCTTTAAATATTGCATAATCACCTTTTAATAGTTCTTTATATGTATCAATATTTCCGTCATTCAAATGGTCTAAGAAATTAAATGTTTGCTTTGTCCAATAATCAAACCTAAGATGTCTACAAGATTTCAAATACTCTTCTAACCATTGCAACTTGTCTTCTGGTACTCTCTCATTACTGTCAACTGTTGTTGTATGATACCCATAGTATTGCATACCCTTAATCATCATTGGTAATTGCTTAGAATAATCTGAATATCTTTCTTCAAATACTCTAAGCTTATATGTTGTCTCATCTATATAGTATCTACAATCATTCTCATCATATTTCAAATATTTATTAGCGCCTAATAATGATTGGATAAGTGGATTGTACTTTGACTCTTCTTGATTTCGATCAAGCATATCATTACATGTTCTAATCAAGTCTCTCGCAATCAATAAATCTTTCTGTGATATAGATAAATCCAATGGGTGTGGATGATAATAGTCTATAGGAAATCCTGTTGAGTCTTCTTTTTCTAAGAATAGTTTTATAAACAAATCATTGTTTCTAAGTCTATTTGCAAACTGTTCAATATCTTGGGCTATCCATGGCTCATTGAAATATACGCTAAATGTATATCTATCACAAATATCTACTCCAACCGAAAGATATGATGTGCAAAACACTATATCGTTATTTCCAATAGTCTTATCAACATTGATATTCTCCATTGTCTCTTCACCATAATTAGACTTCTTATAATAGAATGCTTTAACTTTATTAGGATATTTCATAATATCAAGAAATTCCTGAATAAGACCTACAACTTGTTCAAAATACAAATTACCACGATTTGTTGGGTATAATATTTTCTTTCCTTCTGTGATGTCTTTAGCCATTGACTTAGCCATCTCAATGAGTTTTTCATATTTAGTAGGAACCGTTCTGATTTCAAACTCTTTTTGTCTAAAATCTTCTTTGATTACTTTAATATGTTTAATTCCAGGAAAGAATAACAATTCACCAGTTGGTGTACCTGTCATCATAATTATCTTAGCTTTACAATTAGCTAATCTCTGAATTGTTGGTGTCATAACATCTCTATATGAACTTGTAAATAATAAGTGAGACTCATCAATTACGATATATTCAAAATTAGCTTGGTCCAATTCCATTACATTCAATCTCGAAAACTTGTCAATTGTCATAGACATATTCTTGTTTCCTAATATCTCATCTAATGTTGGTCTTTTATTTCCGTAATAATATAACCAATCAGAAGTCTTCTCATCTGCTTCTACTTTTGCTTTAATTGTTGAGGTAAACGGTAATATAAGAATCGTCTTAGCTTTTAAAGATTTAATCATCTCAGTCTTTCCATATCCAGCACCAGCTTCTAAAAGAGTGATATGTGATAGATTCTTCATAATATCTTCCTTGATATCTGAAAGATACTGGTTCGCCTTCAAATGAAGCTCCACATGTTCAGTATTATCATTCAATACTTTAATTGGGTCTTCGCCTTGATTATCATCATTTTTAAGAGTATCTTCAAGCTTCTCTATCTCCTTCTTATATAAATCATCAGACTTTATCTTCAAGTTAAATCCATGTTGAGAGTTAAGCTCTTTAATAGCCCATGTTGATATTGGTTTGTTATGAATAGATGCCGTCTTTACGTCACCAGCTAACTCACGTTTAGTTGTTCCTTTACATATCTCTACCATAAGCCTTAATGCCTCATCATATCCATATATAGAAGTTAATGTGTTAGCTAATTGCCAACGTTGAGCGTGCTTATAGTGTTTTCTACCCAAGCTTTTTTCTTGATCTCTATCATTAATACCTGTAATTGTGCCAATATCAATATCATCTGTCTCTTTATCTGTATTGAACCATTCAAGCTTATGAAAAATATCTTTCAAATCAGGGTGAGAAATCCAATTTATAGATTCGACACCACTAATAAATGCTGATTCAAAATTAACATCAAGACGCAAATCTTTAAAATTCATATTCATCAAAGCTTTATCATCTGATGATATGAAGATACCTTGTTGTGGCTTAGCCATTGCCATATCCATGTATTCAAATATCTTTTCTTTAGTATATTTGAATTCTTGCATATATTTAGTCAACACTATATATACGTATGAATATTTATGCCTAAAATTACAAAGATACTCTATTTTACGATTATTAGCTTCTATTGATAATGGTGTTATTTTTGTCCAAACGTGCAAACTTTTTCTTGAAGCAGATTTACAAACACCCAAAAACCAATTGTATTTCTTGAGTTCATCAAATATTACGCCCTTTAACTTTTCGGCTAACTCTACATTCTTTATATCAATATCAATTATTTGCAACCCATTCCACATATTAAATGAGCCATTACCTATAGGACGGATATTTGCACTTGTGGAATAGACAACTTTTCTGTTTGCCTTCTCCACCTTTGCATATAATGGGTTAATCAATAATTTATATATATCTCCCCAGTTCCAAACTAAACCTTGTTTCTCATATATACTATTGATAACAAGACATTCTAATAACTGTAGTTGGTCATTATAGAACTCTAATTGCTCTTCTTTTGTACATTCTTGAAAATTATATGATGAATACTTAAAATCTTCTTTAGTCTCGTTAAAATCTTTATATTCTTCTGAAATTTGCCTAAAATTATTAAGTGTCTCTGTTAATGATTGCTTGTCATTTTTTGAATATATTTTATTAAGTTCAGTTAAATACTTTCCTAAATTCAAAACTCCTTGCATCAATGTTTACTTGTTAATTTGATTTAAAATAGTTATTTTGGAATTTTAATTTTTTAACAATAAACAAGGTTTCCCGAATATAATTTAAATGTTTTTAATTATTTTTAATAAATGTATGAAAATATTATAATAATATATGAATTGTATACAACAAAATACCCAACAAAATGGAGTTAAAAACATATCCGCTGAAGAAGCAATAAAACTCAGAGCACAATGGGAAGATCAAATTGATTATCAATTTATCCAAAGAATTGTTCAAGAATTGACACAATCATGTGCATTACCATTGCCTGTTCCAGCCGCAGCTATTCCACCACTTATTTTGCAAGCTGCTCAATATTTTTGGGAGAATTATGATGGAGCTATAGAAGAGAGGTATTATTGTATTAGAAATTCTGATATAAATAAATGTGGACCTAACTTGGTAATCAAACTTCCACCAAGAATTGTTTCTGTATTTGGGGTATACAAAACAACAGATAATTTCCAATATGCAGTAATGGGTGATTTTTCACTTGAACGTATGATATTGAATAATTCGGCATTAGCTTTTGGTAGTGGTGGAACATTAAGTGATGTATTTGGTAGTGGTACAGGATATAATTTGACTGATGTTATGGGAGCACTTTATGAAGTACAAACATATAAAGCCGTTTTTGAAAGCCCATTAACATTTAACTATAATGCTTATTCTAATGATTTAGTAGTACTTGGTGCATTAGGTTATTCAAATCTTATATTACAAACATTCTTAAGATGTAAAATACAAGATTTATATAAGCTTTATTATTTCTTTAGATATTGTGTTTGCTTAGGAAAAAAATCGATGGCCACAATATTAGGTACTTTCGAATACAAAATGCCTGGTAATGTAACAATAAACTATTCGAGATTTGAAGATAGCGCTGATACTGAGATGGATAAGATAGACGAATGGTGTAACAAGCAACATTCCGCTGATTATTTCTTTAATACAAATACAATTTAATATATAACAATGGATTTATTTGAATTACTAAACCAATACAATAAAAGTTCTTTTAAGACTTATGGAGATATATTAAATGACAATCTAAATCACGCTAATAACTTAACAAAAGTAGAAAAAGAATTATATGACCAATATAAAAATGGTGATATAATGAGATTTAAGATGAATGAGAATAAAAAATTAATTAACAACACACAACCTGTAAACCAACGTGTTAGTGAAATCTCAGGAATTGGTGTTGCTACACAAATTTGTTGAATTATGGATATCAAGCAATCATTAGAATATAGAACTGAATCATTTAAGAAATATACTTACAATGGTGACAACAGATATGACTATGCAAAAAATGGGTTGTTAAATAAAGTCTTGCCAAAGATCTTGTTCAAAGGTAATTCAATATTTGTCACCTTCTTGCAATTGATTGATTTACGAACAATATTAATGTTCAAGTATATAGATAAGTTAAAAACTTTCAAACATATTACAAAACAATAAATAAGAGCTTAAAATTAAGCTCTTTTTTTTATTTTTATATAACTAAAAATATTAAATAGATAATATAATAATTGGATGGATTTCATAGATAATAGTGGACATATTTTTTCTTTACCTTCATATTCTGAGGAACCTATAGGTCATGAATTTGAAGAAAATGATTATATTTTTTGGATAGATAATGAAATTACTTCTTCACTATCGGTAAATAACTATTATAGTAGAGTCATTAATTTGGTGGTACCTTATGATGAATATGATGATAAATCTTTTGATGAGTTAGTGGATATAACTATTTCTTTGGATTCTCATAAATTTTGGTTGTTGAATTCAATAGATATTCAAAATCTCATCAATGAAAACAATACTATCTCTAATATTGTTCATAACTTAAATTCTAAAGATAACTTCAAATTCAATAAATTATCTAATGATGATTTATGTGTCCTAACTATGTCTAATGAAGATGAAAATTCTAACAAATGGCCTACTTCAAATGTGGCTGTCATCCCTATATATGTTTTAGGAAAATCTGAAGATGAAGGAACATGGATCAGCAATATCTTGATACATGTGAACAATAAAAGTGATGTCTATGATTCTGTTACCGAAGATTGGGCAAGTATTAGTGTTGGTGGAATATTCAAAGATGAGAATGAGATCTTGACGATAAATGGGCAAAACTTAGGTATTACTTTACCTAAGGAGATGTTTAGGGCAGTTTACCAACAAAGTTTCATAAATGATGTATTCAATGAAGAGTTATATAACTTAAAGGTTAAAGAATACCTTATTAATTTTATGAATATCAAGGGTGAACGTGGTAATTTTAGGTCAGCTAACAACTCATTAAAATGGTTTGGTTATAAAGATCACCTCACATTGACAAAACTAATAAAGACAGATAATGAAATAAAAGATCAATATATACATGATTGGTTTAATCTCAAGACTGATCTAATTAAATCATTTAAATATTTTAGAAACAGCACATTATTATCTATCAAGCTTAAGCAAAACCAAGAGACAGGTCAAAGATATAATTTTGACCCAAATGCTGATTTCTTTGGCGAAGGCAAACCTATACTTGAAGATTTATTTAAAAAAGAGATTCCAGTAAAAGTTGGCTATGATGATGACAAATGGACTTACTGGAAACCTTATTATGATTATACATTTTATGAGATGGGATTGAAATTGTCTTGTTTAAAGTATTACTATGAGACTTATTTCTTGCCAATACACTTAAAAGTTCATTCAGCCACTATAGCCCATAAAGTTTATACTAATGACATTAAGTTCGATAATAAAGTGTTCAATACAGTAAGAACTGAGTCAATAGTAAATACTGAAGAGTCATTTGAAACAGATGGTAACAATATCTCATTAAAAAACAATAC
>Ga0326514_10002643_pt1 | contig 11397 bp, 24 predicted proteins | sample 3_2548_0518_D_FD_203653 | JGI IMG/M metagenome (GOLD analysis project Ga0326514, IMG submission 203653) | Bovine rumen microbial communities from UC Davis, California, United States - 3_2548_0518 | ecosystem: Host-associated > Mammals > Digestive system > Stomach > Rumen | place: USA... | reverse complement strand
ATGAAGAAGTTTTCAGAGGTTAAGATCGGTAAGGCTATCAGAGAGTATGACGAAGATGATGGAGTAAGATACTACATCAAGGTATCAGACAAGGGAGCGATTTGTGCTTTTGATTACTTCGAGAAGCTTTCAAAGAACCCGGTTGTCTACACACACTTCACAATTAATGACCAGATGGTTGATGTAGTTCCGAAGGCTCGTGCAAAGGAATGGGTTAAGGGAGATACATCATTTGAGGATGTAGAGGCATTAATCAGAAAGTTGGCAAGGGGAGAGTAATCTCCCTTTTTTTGCACTGGCAAAGATCGAGTCCGACCGCAAAAATTTTACCACCTACGAAGCAAATTGTCAATACTAATTTGTGAACAAATTGTTAACAAATTAAATCCCACAAAATTAAAAACTGTCCCTTTTTTTGGACAATTACCTTACGGTTATTTGCTATAATGTAATTACAAAGAAAAGAGAAAGAGGTACAAGAAAATGACAAATACAGTAGTTAACACAATGTGGAAGGTTCAGGTAGGATACGCAAGAGTAATGCACAACTTCAAGGACTTCAACGACGCAAAGACTTACGCAAAGACAAGAGTAAACGATGCACAGGCAAGAGGACTTAATGTGTATGTAGTAAGAGTAAATGTTGACTATGTAAATGGCACAAAGGAAAAGTTCTACAAGATTTATTCTTAATAGTTAAGTACACAATGTAAGTGTTAAGTTTGTAAGAACCAAAAGGAATAGGAAACAACCAAAAGGAAGGAGAAAACAATGAAGTTTTGATAATCAAAGTAAAATAAAAATAAATTGAATGTAAATGTTGAGCGCGGCAAGGCTGACCTGATACAGAACTACAGACAACTGTAACACTGAAGAAGGGCGACCTTGCCGCACGCACTATTAAAGCTAACAGTACAAACAATGAACAAATGTTTGTTATTGACAAGTATTCATTCTTTTGGTACAATGAAGTGAGACACTTTACACAAGAGTTAGTTAATGCTAACTAATTGATCTTGGGTAGAGGTCGTACCCGACCGAAAATTTTACTACATACAAGCAAAAAATTCAAGGGGTTTTTGTTACAAAAATGTGAACAATTTATTAACAAATTTAAGTATGTGTTTACAATTCTGTAACACAACTGTAACCTGTTTGTAACCAAAGATCGAAGTTTATTTGCTATAATAAAGGTACATTAAAGATAAATAAAAGGAGAACAAAACAATGACAAACAATGAATACTTTGTAACTTACATTGACGAAATGGGTATCGAGAACGATGAGGTTTGGTCGCAGTCCACACTCGATACGGAACTTGCAAGAGATGAGGTCAAGATTATAAGACTGGACCTTATCGTTGATGAGGAGTCGGGACAGATGGTACCGATACTGTCCAAATAAAAGGACACCTTATCTGATATAATAAAACCATAGAAAAAGAAAAGAGGACAAGACAATGACAACAAAGTACATCGTAAGAACAGCAAACGTTATCAATGACTGGGGACAGACAGCAGAGTACGATTACAGCGGTTATGTAGATACGCTCGAAGAAGCTATGGCTATTGGTAATGAGGTTGAAATTGGTGGTTGGATTGCAAATTGGGTAGTTGTAGAAACCACAATGGACGAAAAGACTTTCACAATTACAGAAGAAGAAGTTTATAATTACGAAAAGGAAAGGGATTGACAACCCCTTTTCTTTTGCATTGAGAGAGATCGTGACCGACCGAAAAATTTTACCGCACCTGAGCAAAAAAGTCAAGGGGTTTTTGTTACAAAAGTATGAACAAAATGTTAACAAAATTAAAGTGTTTGTTCACACTTTTGTAACATAACTGTAACCTGTTTGTAACCAAAGATCAAGATTTATCTGTTATAATGAATACATAAAGATAAAACAAAGGAGAACAAAAAAATGACAAAGACAGTTAAGTTTTCAGAGGTTAAGATTGGTAAGGCTTTCGCACAGTATGATGATTATGACGGCGAGCGTATCTATGTTAAGACTTCAGAAACTGAAGCGGCCTGTGCTTTCGATTACTTCTACGATTACATGGATGTTGGTTTCCGTTATGAATTCGAAGCAGATGAGGACTGCACTTTGGTAACAAAGAAGTACGCAAAGGCTTGGACAATGGTCTAAGCCTTTAGTCCAAATAATAGGACAGATCTTCTGATATAATAAAACCATAGAAAAGAGAAAGAGGTACAAAAAAATGACTATTACAGAAATGAAGAACATCATCATCGAGTATTATGGCTTTGAAAGCAAGGCAACAATCGGCTTCTTCCGCACTTGCGAAAAGTCGGGTTATGACTACAACGCAATTTCAAAGAAGTTTGATAAGTTGACAAAGAAGGGTTTAGAGGTTCTTCTCTAAACTTTTTTAAAAAAACACTTGACAAAACAAGTAAAAAGGCTTATAATAAAACCATAAAGATAAGAAAAGAGGTAAACAAAAATGACACATAGAGAATTTATCGAGAACAACTTCAAGATCTTGGCTTCCACAGAGAAGTCGATCCTCTTCGAAGCATACGGAGAGGTAGTCGCCGAGATCGGTGGGGAGACCTTCGACTGCAAGACAGTCGAGGACTTCTATCAGACGATAGAGGCCATAGGCGAGGACTTCGAGGAGTAATCCTCGCCCAAAGTCAATTGTGCAGATTGCACAAAAAATATTTTGAAACTTTATGCAACTTGTCACTTGACACGAGAGCCATTATGTGGTATAATGGCCGACCGGCCGTTTGCGAGTTGTGTGCGGCCGGTTTTAAATGTTACAATTGTGTTACAATTTTGTGAATAAATTGTGAACAAAATGTTAACAATGTGTAAACTCCTGTAATTTTGCTTGACAAAAAATATTTTTGTGCTTATTAATAACTGTCCTATTTTTGGGACACATACTATAAAAGTTGATGTTATAATAAGTATGTAAGGTAGTTAAGAGTTCTACCGAGAAGGCGGTCACCAAGAGTGAATGTAAGTCCCACTTAAATCAAAAAAACTCCTTACAAACCTTTGACGGTTAACTTGGTCGTAATGAGTGGTAACACTTCCGTCAAAGTTAGGTAAGTAAAATTAATAATTAAACCTTTGGAGGTATTAAATAATGAAAACTGTTGAATACTTTGTAGAATACATCGACGAACTCGGTAATGAGCAGTGCGAGATTTGGTCACAGTATGCACTTGATAAGGAACTTGACCGTGGCGATGTTAAAATTCTTCGTATCACACTTGCCTACCATCTGTTAGAAGAACTGGGCATTGTGTCCGAATAATAGGACACCACATTTGCTATAATATAATTACAAAAGATAAGGAAGGTACAAAACCTATGACATTCGATTACACAATCCTCAACACAATCTTCTCAATCCTCGTATCTCTCGGTTATGATGTTCGGCTCGTTCCTTGTAATGACGGCTTGAAGGTCGAGTCAATCAGCGAAGGTTGGGACTTTGCTATTAACTCCCTTACTGAAGGCTATCACTCCGGCTTGGTCGAGTTTGGTTCTCGCAAGGGTTGCGTTGGTTGCCTTGACGCGAAAGAAGCCATTAAGTTGGTTCTGTCCCTTTAATGGGACACTTGTTCCAACAATAGATGGTAAAATGTAATTACAAAAGTTAAAGAAAGAAGGAAATAAAAATGTCAAAGATGGTAAAGTTTTCACAGGTAAAGTTCGGTCAGGCTTTCAAGCAGTATGATGATTGGGATGGCGACCGCTATTTCTTTAAAGTTGATGGTGGTGCTGTTTGTGCTTTCGATTGGTGTTTTGCCGATGAGCAGTCTGATCTTTTCGTTTATGATTGCTTTGATGATGACGAGATGGTCGAAGTCGTATCCAAGAAGGAAGCAGTTGCTTGGGTACGAGAAGCAGTAGACAATGCATAAAAAAAGGTACTTGTCAAGTACCTTTTTTAATTGTTAATAATTTATTCACAATTTTGTAACATAAATGTAACATAAAATACTTGACTTCTTGTCGAGCGGCCCGGATGCGGAAGTGTGCGGGCCGTCTTGTCAAGCGGGCAAATGTTACAAATTTGTAAACAATTTGTGAACAAAATGTTAACAAATTGTAAATTTCCTGAAAACCTCTTGACAAAAAATTTTTTTTATGCTTTATGGAAATAACCCCTTGACAAAAAGAATTTTTTGTGCTTATAAGATCTGTCCCTTTTTTGGGACACTTACTCGACTAACAGATGTTATAATAAGTATGTAAGGTAGTTAAGGGTTCTACCGAACAGGCACACAAAGTAAGCCCTCGTTAAAATCAAAAAAACCCCTTGTAAACCTTTGGTGGTTAACTTGGTCGTAATGAGGGATAACCCTTCCACCAAAGAAAACAAGTCACTTGACAACAAAACAGTTTTACTGTATAATGTAAATACAATAAATAAGAAACGAGGTTTTTAAAAATGAATAACAACAAGACTATTGAAGTTAAGTTTGGCGGTCTTTCTACACTTCTTACTATTGTTTTTGTAGTTCTGAAGTTGACGGGAGTAATTACTTGGTCTTGGTGGCTTGTATTCCTTCCGATGATTATTTCTTGGGGTTTGTTTTTCCTCATTCTCCTGTTTGTTGGAACAATTACAATTTTGGCAATAATTTTTGGATAAAAGGGGTTGACAAAAACCCCTTTACTTTTGCACCAAACAAGATCGTGGCCGGCCGCAAAATTTTACCATACATGAACAAAAAAATCAACCCCAAATTTATTGTCAGATTGCACAAATTTAATCCCAAAACTTTGTGTAGTATTTTGGGTATAATTCTGTTATACTATAATCAAGAAAAGGAAAGGAAGTAACTAAAATGAAAACTACATTCACACTCAAGACAAATAACCTCATCACAAGATACGAGAACTACACAACCGCTATCGAGAACCTCGCAAACAATCTTGCAACCGCACTTCTCAACAAGGAAACCTTTGAAACAGAACTTTACTTCGGTGAATACATCATTCAGGAAGTCAAGGCGGAAAATGGAAACATCACAAAGTATTGGACAAAAAAGAGCCAGAAGTGCCCTAACTGAAAAAAGGGGTTGACACCCTTTTTCTTTAATGGTATAATAAAAGAAAAACGAGGTAAATAAAAATGATGGTTACTGAATTTGGTAAATTAAAAGTTGGTACTTGTTTTATAAATGATATAGGTCATTGTGTAAAAGTAGATAATGGTGCAACAACATTAAGTAATACTTGTTGGCTTGAAGGTCGTGCTTTTGTGCATCTTATGAATTGCGAAAAAGTTTTTCTTTTACCTTTTCGTTTTAAGGTTTGAGGAAAAGGTGCTACCGCACCCGACCGCAAAAATTATACACCTATGGAGCAAAAAAGTCAATAAGCAGGTTGCACAAATTTTTATTCAATTTGATCCCAAAATTTGTGCAACCTACACAATTGTAATCTGCTGTGGTTGTGTTATACTATAATCAAGAAAAGGAAAAGGAGAAACAAAAATGAGAACTTACTTCTTTGACATGGACGGAACTTTTGTGGACCTCTACGGTGTAGATAATTGGCTTGATGACCTCATCAACGAAAAGACAAGACCTTACGACGAAGCAAAGCCCCTTGTAAACTTTTCAAGGCTCGCAAAGGCTATGAATAAGGCAAGAAGAAACGGAAATAAGGTTTGCATTGTATCATGGCTCGCAAAAAATGCAACAGAAGAATACAACGCAAGGGTTACAGCCTCAAAACTCAACTATCTTGCAAAACATCTTCCTTCTGTAGAATTTGATGAAATTATTATCGTACCTTACGGCACACCAAAGCAGAACTATTGCACAAATAGAACAGATGTTCTGTTTGATGATGAAGAAAGAAATAGGACAAATTGGACAGGCGAAGCCTATGAACCCTCAAAAATCTTTGAAGTCCTTCGATAAAAGGACTTCTTTTTTTTTACAAAAAATTTTTCAAAAAAAGTATTGACAACAATAATTCAAATGTGGTATAATGGAACTGAGAACCCATCTAAGCCAGCCGCCGCACCCGCCCGAAAAATTATACCACATCTGAACAGTTTTTGTCAATAGGTTTTTTGAAAAATTTTACACAAAAAATTTTCCTGTATTTCGTGCAATTTGCACAACCAAAAAATGTTGTAATTGGTTAAAAACAGGCGTATAATCTAAGTATAAAAGTTAAGGAGATAAACACAAAATGAAGATTGACCACAGAATTAACTATGTTATGGTAATTGATACAGAGGCTTGTCCTATTGACAAGACAGTCGAGGGAGTTGACCCAGAAAATATGTTCACTTACGATGTAGGCTATGCCGTATGTGATAAGCATGGCAAGGTATATCTTACAAGGTCTTTCGTAGTTGAGGATATATTCTTCGGAGAAAATGACCTTATGAAGTCCGCATACTATGCAAGTAAGTTGCCCCAGTATTATAGGGACATCGCCGACGGCACACGCAAGGTTGCAACATTTGCAGAAATTTGTAAGATTTTCCGTGAAGATAAGAGAACCTACGGCGTTAAGGAAGTTTACGCACATAACCACCGCTTTGACCTCGGTACACTCAATATAACGAGCCGTTGGACTTCCAAGAGTGCATACAGATATTTTTATCCTTACGGCACAAAGATATATGATACAATGAAGATGGCACGACAGGTCATAGCCACAACTCCCACATACAAGGCATTTTGTGAGCGTGAGGGTTATATGACCAAGAACGGCAAGCCGCAGGTCAAGGCAGAAGTCATTTACAAGTATATTAGCGGTGATTATGACTTCGACGAAAGCCATACAGGACTTGAAGATGTACTCATCGAAAAGGAAATTATGGCTTACTGCTACCGCAAGCACAAGACTATGAACGGAAAATTGTGGGGTTGACACCCCACAAAAACCGTGGTATAATAAAAGAAAAAAGTGAGGTAAACAAAATGACTGAAGATTTTGAGAGAGAGTATCATAACTTCCTTTGTAAATTTGTTAACAATAATGAGAAATGTAAAAATTGTGTTTTTTATCACAATTGGTTAGGAGATGGCTGTTGCTTCTTTGCAAGCGATTGTCTACCAAATGACTACAAACATTGGAGGGAGTAAATTGACAAATTGCACAAAGTTGAAATAAAAACTTTGTGCAATTTGCTACTTGACAAATAAGTTTTTGTGCGAATTGCACAAAAATAAAGTCAAAAATTTGTGCAATTTGTCACTTGACTTTCGGCGGCCCGTGCGCGATTGGCTGCGGGCCGTTTTTTGTCAATAGGTAATTTGCACAAATTTTCACGCCTAATTTTGTGCAAGATGCACAATTGACACCAGTCCCAAAATTCGCCTGTCAATTGACAAACTGCACAAAGATTTCCTCATAATTTTGTGCAAATTGTCAGTATACTCATTACCCCTATGGTGTTATACTAATAATGTAAGAAAGGTCAACGAGAAGTCGACAAGAAAAATAAAAAACCTCTTGACAAGACTTACAAAATCTGTTATAATCTAATTACAATAAAAAACAAAGTGAGGTAAAAAACAATGGAAAAGATGACACAGTTGAAGGCAGTAGAGTTCGTACTTAACAACACAGAGATTTCTCTCCCCGAGGATGTAAGAGAGAAGTTGACTTCTATCAAGACATCACTTGAGAAGAAGGCAAAGGCTGACAGAGCCCCTTCCCCCGAAGTAAAGGAAAACGCAAAGTTGCGTGATGCCATTCTTGCAACAATGGAAGTTGGTAAGGACTACAGGATTAATGACTTGATTGCAATTGTCCCTGGTCTTGAAACCGCTTCAACTCACAAGGTTTCCGCACTTCTTACACCACTCAAGAGAGATGGACTCATTGAGAGAAAGGAAATCAAGAGAGTTGCTTACTTCTCAAAGGTTTAAGAAAGAGGGGCAGAAATGCCCCTTTTTTAAAAATCTCTATTGACAAAACGCCCCAAAAGTAGTATAATAGAATTGTAGAAAAACGAAAGAGGTAAAAACGATGATTACAATTTGGAACTTTTTGGAAAACACTTTTGGCTTCATGGGTGCGTATGCAATTTGTATTTTTGGGTGCGGTCTTTGCTTTCTTTGTGCTTTGAAGTTGGTTATGAAATTAACTATTGAGTGGTATCGTGATAACTATGGGTATTTCAAAAGTGACATTTTTTGAAAAAATTCCTATTGACACCCCCTAAAATTTATGGTATAATAATAATAGAAATAAGAAAGGCGGTTTTAGGAATGGCTCACAAAAAGAAGAACAGAAAAGAAAGACCCTTGTGGACACCCTATTACATCCGCAAGACAAAAACCTTCAAGGAATACAAGGAAAACCTTGAAAGAAAACACAAAAAGCGTCTTGACAATGACGACTAATTGTGTTATAATAAAAGAAAAACGAGGTAAGAAAAATGAGTGATTTTGAAAGAGTTGCTAATAGTCTTGGAATTACAGTTGAGGAAGCTAAAACCTTGATGGAAGAGGACAAGGAAATTGATAAAATGACCTCAAATGCGGAAGTTGAAAGCGATTTGTCCGCAGACCAAAAGGAAGTAAGCAAGGGCGCGAGAAGGTCAGAAAGAAAGCCGAATTTAAGTTCTTGGGGTAAGGAAACCAAAAGCAGAAGGAAGGAAAAGCCCGAGCAGAAAGCAATGATTAATAGTTTTTTGCGGGCAGTCGTTGAAGAACACAACGCCGAGAACATTGAGATTATCAACGACCAAGCAAGTTTCACTTTCTTTGTGAACGGCAAGAAGTACAAGGTCGTGTTGAGTTGTCCGAGGAGTTGAGCCAGAGCCTTCGGCTCCGGCCGCAAAATTTTATCACATCTGAAGCAAAAAGTCAAGAGGAAATTTGCGGGCAGCCTGCACAAATTCTGTTCCTGTTTTTTGTGCAATCTGTACATGGACGGCTGTCCGCACAGATGGTATAATTTACTTGTAAGAAAAAAGAAAAGAGGAAATAAAAAATGACAAAAAAGTTCAAGGACATCAAGTGCGGTGAGTTCTTCTTCATGCAGGGCAACGAATTGGGTGTTAAGGTAAATAATGTTATCCCCGAAAAGAACTTGTATTGGAGTTGTGATGATTTTAATGCTGTAGTTATGGGTTCAAACGGTCATTACTACAGAGCTTGGATAGAAGATGATGAAGAGTTTGCTATCCCTACAGCACAGGAAACCGTAGACTTCATGGAGTAGAAACCTCCGCCCTCCGGGGCGAAAATTTTACACCCACGAAGCAAAAAAGTCAAGCATAAATTTCAAAAAAGTTGCACAAATAATTCTCCCAAATTTTGTGCAAATTGTATTTGCATTTAATGTTAGTATCTGTTATACTTAAATCAAGAAAAGAGAAAAGAGGAAAAAACAATGACACTTAAAAAGATTACAAAAAAGTTCTTGAAAGACCTCGACATTGATGTTAAGTATGCAAAAGAAGAAAGAGATGGCGAAGATGGTTTCTACGCATACTATTGGAAAGACCTCATTATTATTCCTCGCAACGAAGAAAATTATTATTGTGAAGAATTTATGGCTGATTTTAATAAGCGGTTTCCTAATGTAAAGGCTCATGAGGTTACAATTTCCATTCTTCACGAAGTCGGTCATTGTATGGTACACCCTAACGCAAAATGCGATACAGAAGAACCCGCAAATTATTTTGACAGATTTGATGAAAGAGTTGCAACAGCTTGGGCGGCTGAATACATCATTACACACCCGCAGAAAATCGCAAAGTTCGAAAAAAAGTTGGCAAAACTTCTTAAAAAGGGTTGACAAAACCCTTTTCAAAGTGGTATAATAAAAGAAAGTGAGGTAAATAAAAATGTTGTGTAAATGTTCTTTTTGTAAAAATTACAAAGAAGGAAAAAATGTAATTTGTTCAAGGTGTGATGTTAGCCGTTACGATTGTTTTGAGTTATACATACCAAAAATTATTAAAAAAACAAAGAAAAAGGGTTGACAACTCTTTTCGAGAATGGTATAATAAAAGAAAAAAAGTGAGGTACGAAAAAAATGAGAGCAGTAATTTTAAAAGCATCAGATGATAGATATTCAAAAATTAAGTATTTTAAAGATTTGAATGACTTGCTTAATTTTTTGGAAGAGAACAACTGTGGTCTTATTCTTGAAAAGAATTGGTGTATGTTTGAAGAGGAAATGAAAACAAAATGTAAATACACAATTACCATTTATGATGATTACATCGAATAAGGGGTTGACACCCCTTTTCTAATGTGCTATACTATAATGGGAAGGACTGCCTCCGGCAGAAAAAATTTTATCACATACAAGGCAATTTGTCAAGGGGAACTTCACCGGCAGGCCGCACAAAAAATTCTCCCAAAATTTGTGCAATCTGTCAATACCAATTCCTTGCTCTTGGTGCTATAGTATAATCAAGAAAAGGAAAGAGAGAACAAAACAATGACAAGAGTTAAGAACTTCTTCAACATCGAAACCCCTTACAAGTTCGAGTACAATGACCTCCGTTGCCTCATTACTATTCTCAACGTTGGTTTGATTATGGCTTACGGTCTTTCAATTTCTTGGTTCGGTCTTGCCGTTGCTATCATTGGACTTGTTAAGGACTTCGCAACAGATAGACACATCAACGGAATTTTGATGCACTTTGCAAGCGTTGCACTTAATATTTACTTCTTGACACTTTTGTATACAGGGGGTTGACAACCCCTTATAAAAGGTATATAATAAGTATAGAAAATAAGAAAAGAGGAAAAAATAATGGAACTTAACAAGGCAATTACAGAAATCAGAAAAATTCTTGATACTTGGCTCAAGGAAAATGGTTTTGACCTTACAACAAGGTTTGAACAGGACTTCGGATATTATCATAACGAAAATGTTATCGCTTTTGGTCTGTTGACAACTGAAAGAAATGAAAAATGCTTTGGACAGTTTGTAGAAGATTTGGGTGGAAATGGCAATTTTGGTTTTCTTAATTCTTTCTTCCATGAATTGGGACATTATGAAACCTATGATGATATAAGTGATAGAGATTACGAATATGGTCGAATGGTAAAGGCTTACCTTGCCGATAAGGAAGAACTTAACGATTATGACCTTTATACTTACTTCAACCTTCCTATCGAAAGAACTGCAACTGAATGGGGTATTAACTATATTAACGAACATACACCAGAAGTAATAAAATTAAGTCAAAAAATTTACAACATAATTGTTGACATAAATACTATAAGATGATATAATAAAAGAAAAAAGAGAGGTAAACAAAATGGGAAAATTTTTAATTGTTAGATGTGTAGACCTAAACGACCAGTATGAGTGCGATGCTGATAGAACACCACTTGTACTTGTTAACGATTATGTGGAATGGTTAAAAGTTTATGCCAAGAAGTCTGAATGGTATGAAATTTATCAAG
>Ga0326514_10002641_pt1 | contig 11402 bp, 8 predicted proteins | sample 3_2548_0518_D_FD_203653 | JGI IMG/M metagenome (GOLD analysis project Ga0326514, IMG submission 203653) | Bovine rumen microbial communities from UC Davis, California, United States - 3_2548_0518 | ecosystem: Host-associated > Mammals > Digestive system > Stomach > Rumen | place: USA: California... | reverse complement strand
CTAATTCATGCATTATAGTGTGCGGCGACTGCGGTCTTGGCTTCTACAATTTGGATTCAACTAAATCCCAACTAAAAAAACTAAATACGCTATGTAAGAAAAATAATGTAAATATTGTGATGATTCGTGGAAATCACGACGACCCTTCGTTTTTCACGCAAGGAAATATAGCATCCAATATTATTCCAGTACCAGATTATACCGTTATAAACGGTACAATACTTTGTGTCGGTGGTGCCATATCAATCGACCGTCAGTATCGTATGATGTTGAAAAACAAGTATTGCACAGAGTATTTCAAATATCATCCAAGTTGTAGTCTTGAAGAGGCTATGGAGAATACTCCTAACTTTTATTGGAAAGATGAGGCTCCTGTTTATGATGAAGAAAAACTAAATGAAATTAAAGATGGCGGATTGAATATTACTACTGTATGTACACATACTTGTCCAAGTTTCTGTGACCCAGTTTCAAAGGATGGCATACAGTCCTGGATTGAGCAAGACCCAGCACTTGAGTTTGATATTACTGAGGAACGCAAAGTAATGGATTTGCTTCATGAGAAGCTTAATGAGGATGGACATCAGGTTAAAGATTGGATTTATGGTCATTACCATCGTCATAATATGATGATAGTTGATGATATACGGTATTTAATGCTTGATGCTGTTGTCTATGATGGGGGGAATGTTGATTTGGTTGAAATTCATCAATAATTTTATGGAAAAAATAGCCAAATTTTGGTTATATGGTAAAAAAATAAACATTATGTCATACACAACATTTATTGAACAAGGTAAAATTAACAATGCAAGAGATTTTATGAAATTGTGTTTGTGCAATTTCGGTATTATGCAAGAACATTATCAAGACCCTCTTTCTCTTGAATCAGTTTTGGAAAAGAATTTTGATGTTGAGACTAACAGTAGTTATCAGCGTTATGTAAAAAATCTAGATAATGAGTATCAGAGGCTCAAAGAATTTATTCATCAACAGGAGGATAAAACGTGTTATGATATAGCTTTTAGGGAATTTGTTGCGGGTATTGAAAAGTCCATTGCTGATTATAAAAAAGCTATAGTAAAGCGTACTAGCGAAAATAAGATGTATGAAAAGTATATTGAGAAAATCCAGAAATGGAATTGTTCGCCTCAGTATGAAAATATCAAGAAATTTGCTATTGAACAGTGTACTAATGCGTTGAATGAAGTATCGTTTTATACTAACCAAATAAATAGATACGAAAAGGAATTGGCTAACCCTAGGGATAGTTTTGACGATTATTTGGAAACTATGATATATTTTACAAGACAGTCTATTGACATGTACGCTAAATCAATTAACACATGTGTAAACTCGTTGAAAGAGAGAAAAGAATTCTTTGATAATTTTATGAAAGAAGTAAATAATATAGATAATAAAATTATAGAACATTATGAGTGATAAAAAAGAAGTTACTGTAAAAACAATAAATTTTTCATCATTACTGTTACTGGCTTTCATCGTTCTAAAACTTTGTAACGTGATTACTTGGTCGTGGTGGTGGGTATTATCCCCAGTTTGGATTCCTATTGCATTAGGACTTATCATTGGGGGTCTTATTATGCTATTATTCAAGAAGTTTTTTTAACTTTCATGGCGGAGAGTGGACGAGAACCTAATTAGAATAATAACAATAAAAAATAAAACAATGTTTACTAAAAGTGAAAATTTTAAAGAGGAATACTGTGCCCAAATTGTAAAAGTGGGTGAGTTGTTTCCAATTGAAAACTCAGACTTTCTAGCAAGAACCGAGGTTAATGGTTTTGAAATTGTTGTTGGAAAGAATGATGTTAAAGAGGGCGACATTATGGTGTACGCCAAACTTGAGACCGAAATTAATGCCGAGTTCCTTTCGGTTAATAACCAGTTTGAACTTAGTGAAAGGCAAATGAACAGCAATTTCGAAGAGGTTCAGAATTTGCTTGACGCTGGTAAAGAGGAAGAGGCAAAGAAACTTGTAGGTTATTTTAACAAGTATGGTCGTGTACGTATTGTTAAACTACGTAACGTTCCTTCACGTGGTTGCCTGTTTACAATTGATTCACTTGTTAAATGGAAACCAGAAGTAGCCAATTACGATTTCAACCAGTGTTTTGTACCTAATGCAGATGGTATTATTGAACCATTCTGTTTTGATACTATTGGAGAAGACCTATTTGTTAAAGCTTGGGTTCCAAGAATTAACATTTACGCTCCTTCAGTGAAGAAAAGTGGCTTGGTAAAACGTAACAAACGTTTGAAGAAATTCGACCGTCTTATTGAGGGTCAGTTCTCACTTCACTATGATACTAATCAGCTTGAAGATAATTCATGGCGTTTGACCCCTGATACGTCAGTAACAATCTCAACCAAAATTCACGGTACTTCTCATATTGTTGGTAATGTGTTGGTTAAAAAACCTAAGAATAATATTGTTTATAAGATTATCATCAAGAAAAAAGAGCGTGAACTTAAAGGCTTGTATAAAGCGGAGAAACGTTTCTACTGGCAGAGAAAGGTGAACAGTAACAAAATCAAAAAGCTAAAGGACTATATTAACAGTCTATATACTGTTGGGTATGGTAAAGTTACGTCATCACGTACAAAAATCATGAACCAATACATTAATCCAAGGGCTAATGAGTCTGGCGGATTCTATGGTACGAATGATATGTATGTATCATATGGCGATTTGCTTTATCCATATCTTATTAAAGGTATGACTGTTTACAGTGAAATCTTCGGATATGTTACTGGTAAGCCAGACAAAGTAATCCAGGGATTCAAAAAGGGTGACAAGAAAGTTTGCTTCGACTATGGATGCAAACCAGGCGAGAACAAAATCATGCCATATCGTATCACCGTACACAATAATGATGACACTGTAACTGAGTGGGAGGTTATGGAAGTGTATGGCTGGACAATCCAGCTTCTTAAAGACCACCCTGAACTTGCTAATAAAGTCGTGCCTATTGATATTATCTACCACGGTACACTTGGTGACTTGTATCCAAATCTTGACCGTGAGACGCATTGGAACACCAATGTAGTAAAGGCTATAAGAGAGGATAAAGCTCGTTTCCATTTTGAGGAGGATGAGCCACTTTGCAAAAACAAAGTACCACGTGAGGGTATTGTGCTACGTATTGACAATGACCCTAAATCCGAAGCTTTCAAGCTTAAAGCCATGAAATTCCTTGGAAAAGAGAAAAAAGCAATGGATGATGGTGATGTTGATATAGAAATGATGGAGGCTTATGTGGATGAACAATAAGTAAATCTATCATAACATGAAAAAGGAACAACTTTTAATTAAGTTGTTCTTTTTTTTTGTGTATTTGTAAAAAAGTTGTATATTATTAGTAATAAAAATATTTAAGTATGCAATTTTATTTAAAAGACTGTTTTATTTGCAATTTCTGTAAAAATGTGTGTGGCGCTTGTATTGAAGATATTGAACGAATTAAAAATGGTGTCATTGATGAAAAAAACAAAGATTTGGTTGGAAGAAAACAGGAAATCGAATGTTTGGGTAAATATTGCGATAAGCCATGTGAATTTCAGAATCTAGATGCAACACCAAATACAGAAGCGTTAATAAACGAAATTACTTTTTTAGGTAATAAGGTGAATGAACTTTTAGAAAAATTAAATGAAAATAATAAATAAAATAAAAATTTTATGAAAAACAAATTTGAATTAATTCCAAGCCGTTCAAACAAATTAGTTGATGAAAATGGCAAAGTTTATGAGAGTCTTAGACAATTAGAAAAGGAAATCGGGGTGCAACACAGTACCATCGGTGTTAAACTTAAACGTGACGGTTACTTTAAATTTAATGGTATTACATACTATGCAGTAAATACACGCCCTGTTGTAGCTGAAGAGAAAAAGGTAGAGGAATCTGTTATTTCTAACGAAGAAAAGGCAGATTTCGAGGAATTCAAAAAAATGAAAGATGTACGAAACCTTGGATTTACGACCTATAAGTTTAACTATACCCCAAAAAAACACGGTTCACGTTATGCGGTTGCCCTTTTCTCAGATGCACATATTGAAGAGACGGTTATCCCTTCATCGGTTCTTGGTATGAATGAATATAATATTTCAATCGCCGAGAAACGCATTCAATCTTATTTCCAGAATCTTTGCGAGTGCCTTAAAGAAGATAAAGTCGATGACTTGATTTTTGCTTCACTTGGAGACACCATTTCTGGCTTTATACACAGTGAATTATCTCAGTGTAATGGTCTTTCACCACTTGAAGCGACTTATAAAGCCCAGAGCCTTATTTTCAGTGGTTTGAAGTATCTTTGCGAGGAAACCAACCTTAATTCGATTAAGTTTATTGGTATTGTTGGTAATCACAGCCGTACAACCAAGAAAATCCAACACGCAAACGGTTTCAAGATGAGCTATGAATGGCTTATGTATCAGAATATTCAGAAATTCTGTGAAATGGAAGGTTTACCCATTGAATTCTGTATTCCAGAATCAGAAGTGGCTATTGTTAATTCACCTGACGGTCAGAAATTAATATTTGCTCATGGTTTCCAAATCAAGGGTGGTGGTAATGGTACTGTTTGTGGTATTTATCCTGCCTTGAACCGTTTGGCTTTGAAATGGGGCAAGGTGTTTGGCCAAGACAAAATTTACATTGGTCACTTCCATCAATGTGTATCAATACCAAATGCTGTAGTGAATGGCTCAATTATTGGATACAATACGTTTGCTTTGTCAAATGGATTTTCGTTCGAAGAACCTTGTCAGTATTATGAAGTTTTCGATACAAAAATAGGTCAGTTACTTAGTAGAAAAATTTATTGTAGATAATATAAAATAACACTAATATTATGGAACAGACAATAACAGGTGGAACCTATACGATTAATGAATTTCCAACCAAAGAAATCAATGATGAGTTCAGGAAAAGGGTTGAAAAGTATTTAAAACTTTCACATCAGACATTGGCTGAAATGCTTGCACTTAGGGATGAGGAGGAAAGTAAGCAGAATTCAGAGAGCGATTGCCCTATTCAGCCAAATCAGCCATATACACCTTATTATCCATATACACCTTATTATCCATATACACCAATTAATACAAAGTGGTGTCCAATATCAAAGGCTGAATGTAATAATCCTTTCGGTGATTGTATTAATTGCCCTTATCATGGTGGTGTAACTTATGACACAAAATTTTACACAACATCTTGTACAGCCAATTTGGATGGCTATGCAAATTCCGCTGAGCAAAAGGATAATGACCATTTGAACTTTGCTGAACGGTTGAAAAAAAATAATTTAATTTAAAGATAAGCGACTTGAAAAAGTCGCTTTTTTTTATTAAAAAGATTATATTTATATAATATAATAATTTAGTAAAAGAGAAGTTTATAATGAGTAATAGAATATTTGAGTCAGTTCTTACCAGTTTGTTTGAATCTATGGGTGAGGCAGTTGTTAACCCAAACAATACTTCTGCTGATGTTTTTACCTGTAAGGCTAAAGGTGATAAAATGAGGATTTTTGCTGAGGTTGATGGCGATGATTTGAAAAAAATTGCACAAGTTGACCCCTCATTAGTTTATAAAAAATGGGGATTTGTTGAAGTACCTATTAGTGAGATACAAGACCCTAATTCAGAGGGATACCAAAAAATTATTCACTTATGCCAGGTTGTGTCACAATTAGGTAAATACGGTGAAATTGACCCAAATGAAGTTATTAAAGAGGCTACCTTCACTAGTTCACAGGAAATTACTCCAGAGAAAAGAAAAGAAGTCGAGGCTGATGAGGATGCATTGTGGGATGAGTATATTAAGAAATTCGATGACCCAAGAATTCAGTCATTACTACAGTCAATGCACACATTCATGCCTTTGGCTGGTTTAGACCATAAAAACTCAGAACGTAATTTGAATTTGATTTTGTCTCAGGACTCAAAACGTGTAGCTGCTGGTAAACCTCCTGCCTCTTATGTTGCTTCCCCACAAAACTGGAGAGCAATGAACAGAAGAATTAAGAGTGATGCAATTCCTATTTATCTGTGGTATAAGGTTGATAAAGGTGATGCTCCTAGTGATATTCTGGACAAGGCTGCTGATAAGATTTACGGTGATGAAAAAAGTAAAGTCCTGGGTGGCATGACCGCAAAAGAGAAATTGGCAGATTTTAGAAGAGGCGGTACAAGAACCCTTGGTCCTGCAAGAGCTTTGGGCACAGCTGGTAAGCAATTGGATAATAAAGACGGTGGTTATGGTTTCAAACCTTATTATGATATTTCTGATACTGAATTAATTAATGGACTTGAAGATAAATGGAATGACCCAGAGAGACAAGGTGTTGTTGATAACATTAAGTGGATTCCTACTGAAGCTTCATTAAGTAAAGTGGCTGATGATTTAGGCATTTCGGTAGAAGAATTGATGAAACAACAGTTTGGTATTGATGATGCCTATGCTATGGCTGTTTATGATGCACTTAAAAACATCATGTGGATTCAAGATAAAACTCCAATACCTACTAATCAGGATGGGTCAGTAAATATGGAGTTTATCAGAAAACAAGTATTTGCTTTGATTGTTAAATACACATCCGAGGAAATCTTGAAAGGGATGTATGCCAATCCAGCCATTAGGGACGAAAAGGCTAAGATGATTGCCTGTATGTATGTTGGTGAACACAGAATTGCCCCAGAAATGGCACTTGATATGTTCAGGAGATTGGATAAAGAGGCTTTGAATGCAAAAGCCGAGAAAATCTATTATGAATACAAAACGATTTACAGTAAATTGTCAAAGACTATTACAGCCGAGCTTAATAGAGTTGCACCTAATGGTGGAAATCAACCAAAAGTTGCAATGGAAGAGTCAATGATGCGTGGTAATAATGTTATGAGCCAATTCTATGCAGAGATAGATGCTCTTATGAATGAATTAGGAATTCACGATGATACTGTCAATGATGGCATTAATTTAACCAATGAAGAACGTAAATTAACTGAGGCTAAATTTTATAGCTTGCTTAATAAGATTAATAAATCAAGATTCTAAAATGTCGTTTTTAACGGAAGATATTAGCGAATATGTTAAAGGTATCAATACCTTGGATGATATGAAAACCTATCCAGGTGGTCGTATCCTATATCAAAGGACAGCGAGTGGTGTCAGTCTTAGTGATACAAAAGCTGTCCGTGATGTTCTTAGTAATATTCGCAGGTGTGGTTTATCCAGAGAGTTTGGTGGTACAAACGGAGAAGCCTATGGTGAGGGATTATACACATCATTGACATTACCCATGTGTCAAGGTAATAGTTCTGCTTATGGACATATAATCCTTAAATTATGGGTCCCTGGTTTTAGTAGATGCCTTATCGACCCTGGTTTTCGTGGGTTTGGTGAGGATTTGGCTGTGGCTGTACACGGAAAAGATGCCCCATTCCAGTTGCAAATCAAAAAACTGTTTAAGCCTGAGTATGCTAATAAATACAAGGATTGCAGGTGTGTAAGACAGATTTGTGGTTATGGTGATGGTATATTCCAAGAGAATGACATTGATGGCATTATTTACCACTGGCGCAATCAATCAAATGGTGAGCATTGGGCATGTGTTTGGAAGGATTATAAGAGAGTATTCCCTCTTGCATATAGTCTAGATTATGGTAATACTTTTCATCCACTTGGCGATGAGGAAACATTAGATATTACTTTGAAAACTTGGGAACCTAACAGAGTTTTTGGTGTTGATTTATCTAAATACAAAGATGCTGAAATGGCTAGATGCCAGAATGGCTATTTTGTATTACCAAGAGAAAATGATGGAAAATACAATTATTTTAATCCAGAAATAGGTAAAAAACCATTATCATCTGTTTGGTTTGATTTAGCCAGCCCTGCTGATGAAAACGGTGTAGGTACTGTTAAGTTTAATGGGCATAAATTCTGGTATTATATTGCGGATGATGAAATATATGAAATAGACGGTACCGATACAGAAGAAGCTTTGATGATGGATGACCCGATTGGACATTCTGCAGACCTACCAAAATTGGTTATGGAAGATGTTAAACCAGTTTTTGGTAATTTATTAACTGAAGCGTTGGATGAATATGTGCCTAATATTAGTCGAGATAGTTTGGATAACAGAAATGGTGACCTAACATATTTCTATAGATTAAGTTTACCTCATCAATTAAAAAGTATTGCAGCTAATAGTTTCAGTAAGGAATTCCGTGGTGTTGAAGGCAAAGATAAGTCTGATTGGGTTGGTTCAGGTACTTATGGTGTTGTTTCCCCAACAAATAGAACAAGTGGAAATTATGGTTCCATCCTATGGAAATATGCAACACCTACTGAGTTGGTTAGAAATACGTATATTTCCCCAGACCCATATCTTGCAAGAAAATTTGGTATACAAGGTAGTTTTGGTGAACAGTTGGAGAAGTTTTTCCCTGATTTAGTGCCAATATGGAAACAGAAAGGTATGTGGAGAAGTATATTGGAACCAGCACATTCTGGTAGTGGCATGATTCAGAAATTAAATAAAATCGCTTTTCACGGTTCTGGTGGTAAATCAGATTATGCTTATCACTCACACGGTGTTAATGGTATTATTTATCATGGTAATAATGACGGAGATGCTGTTATAACATTTGATGATGCCAGTATTATCCCTGTTGCTTGGAAAGATAATTCAAAGCCACATGATAATTGGCATCCAATTGAAATTACTGACACATTGTGGAATAGAACATTCAATGGATATGACCCACTAGTATTTTTGAAGGGTACTTATAGAGATTATCATAATGACCCAAATTATATTTCAAGAAATTTTAGGGTAATTAATGGTTATATGGCGGTTCCACGTCAATCAGACGGTAAATATAATTATATTAAAGCACCTGAGGGCGGTAGAAACTTTGCGTCATCTGTTTGGTTTGATTTAGCTAGTCCTATTGATGAAAATGGTATGGGTACCGTTAAATTTAATGGTCAGAAATTCTGGTATTATGCTCCAGATGATGAAATATATGAAATAGACGGTACCGATACAGAAGAAGCTTTGATGATGGATGACCCAATCGGTCATTCTGCAGACCTTCCAAAGATTACTTCTGGTGCTAATTTGGAAGAAAATACAGGTATTTTTGGTAAATTATTGGAAGAAACATTAAAAAAATAAAAAAATTATCAACTTTTTTAATTTTTTTTGTCACTTTTGAATTTTATTGTATATTTATATTTTGCTATGACGAAAAAACTACATAATAATAAGGAACAGGTAAAATTACAATCCCTCATTAGTTCAACAGGAGATTGTGGTTTTGCCTATGCACCAGATTGGAATACGTACAACGTCAAGTATAAAGAGAAATAGGCAACAATTTAACTCAACAATATATTCCCCCTGGCTTGACGTTCAAAAAAGAAAGTTAAGCCTATTTTTTTTGAATATATTTAAAAAAAGTTGTATATTTGAAAGTGAGAGTACATTGAAATAGAAAAAAAAAATTAAAAATCTTGAGGAAAAAACATGAAGATTTTGGTTATAGGGGTGTCTTTGATGAGACAGACCAAAAAAAAATTAAAAATCTTGTGGAAAAAACATCGAGATTTTGGTTATAGGGATGTCTGAAAGGCGAGAGAACATTGAAAAATAAAAATTTTTTGAAAAAAGTTGAAAAAGTTTTTTGATTTTCGGAAAAAAGTTGTATATTTGATATGTTAGCTCTTGATAAAAGACAAAACAGTTCTTTGACATGTTGATGATTGGATACAAATATGAGAAATTTTAGAAATTAATCCAAAGAAATGGTAAAGTGAATGGCGTGAGAGATAAATACTTTACGAAGTGATTACACACCATAAATCACTGTTTCTAAAAATCATCCCAAAGTTTATCCAGCCTTATTGATAATCAATTAAGGTGCGTATTTTATAGGGATGGTTATGGAAGCTGTACCGCAAACTTTGAAGTAACAAGAATGAAATTTTATTTCTCAGTTAAAATGGATATAACTTTTGGCTTCTGGGATTGATTTTTATGCGGGAATAGCTCAGTTGGTAGAGCACGACCTTGCCAAGGTCGGGGTCGCGAGTTCGAGTCTCGTTTCCCGCTCAAGTTTTTTAATTGTTACGTAAATGCCCCGTACAATGAAGATGTCGGTTAAAGTCCGAACAAGCCACGAATAGAATAATGGTCAATAGTATAATGAAGATTACGTCATTGTTGGACATTTATTACGGAAATAGCTCAAAGGTGGGTAGTAACCACCGTGGTAGAGTGTGACGTGGTATGTGATGTCTTCTCCTTTCTATTCACTTATAACGTTAAGGTTACGGGTTCAAGCCCCGTTTTCCGTCCAAAGCAGCTGTCATTGTTTTAGACATCGTTATGGGTAAAACATAAACCCAAAAGGACTTTTCTTGACAGCAGATAAGTATTATGATGAAACCCTCGATAATATAAAACAGCTTGGCTTTTGATTTTGGAGGGGTGGCAGAGTGGTTGAATGCGACGGTCTTGAAAACCGTTGACCTCGCAAGGGGTCCGAGGGTTCGAATCCCTCCCCCTCCGCTAAATTTCCTAAACCTACCATAAATCCCGTTTGGTAGGCAACGGTCATCTGATAGGGTGAGTAGAGGTCAGTTTAACGGGAACTGATGGCGAAAGCATGTCAGGTAAGTACGGTCGTCTAGGGGATTAGGACGGCGCCCTTTTCGGGGTGCAGACGCGGGTTCGAAACCCGTCCGTAGTTCAAAATATAGAAGTCGTACAGCAAATTTAACTTATCACTAATTTGGGATAAAGAAAGACTTCTGAAACTGGGAGAGCACCAGAGTTGGAGAGCTGGAACAGACTGTAAATCTGTCGCCTAACGGCTGAGAGGGTTCGAATCCCCCCTCTCCCACAAAAAAATAATTAAGTTTTGGCAGTAAACAAAAAAATAAACCCAAACAGTTAGTCTGTTAGTCAAAATTGTGGGTTGGACAGCACATCGATAGGTGGTTCGAATCCCCCGTACTAATTTTAGTATGATGGTACAACTGGTAGTACAATGTGGTCTGCAATCCAAAAAGGTTAGGTTTACCCTTATTTAGTTTTGACCAACCTTAACTTAATTTTTTAAAGATATAGTGCGGGATGGAGCAGTGGTAGCTCGCAAGGCCCATAACCTTGAGGTCGGGGGTTCAAGTCCCTCTCCCGCTACCAAATTAAAAAAATGTATCTGTGTCGGGGAATTTGGCATACCCGCGCTTTTGAAATAGTAGGAGAAAGTTCCGTGAAAGACGGATACACATTGTAGGGATACGATGAGGTTGAACGGTCATGTAAATGATGCCAGTTAATGATGGTTCAAGTCCATCCAGATACACA
>Ga0326514_10002640_pt1 | contig 11403 bp, 8 predicted proteins | sample 3_2548_0518_D_FD_203653 | JGI IMG/M metagenome (GOLD analysis project Ga0326514, IMG submission 203653) | Bovine rumen microbial communities from UC Davis, California, United States - 3_2548_0518 | ecosystem: Host-associated > Mammals > Digestive system > Stomach > Rumen | place: USA: California... | reverse complement strand
GGTATTGCTGAACAGGGTCTCAACATCGACTCCATCATCCGTCTCACGGGCCGAAAGAGCATCAAGAATCCAGCTAAACATGTCCGTGCCTGCATAGAAATGTCGCTGAGAGGCGAGCCGTCCGACAAGCAGCAGATGCAGAGCCAGCTGATGCACCTCTCCTCACAACTCGAGATAGACTTCTCCCTGCAGCGCGACGACATGTTCCGCCGCATGCGACGGCTTATCTGCTTCGATATGGATTCCACACTCATCCAGACCGAATGCATCGACGAACTCGCAGAGCGGGCTGGTGTAGGCGAACAGGTGAGAGCTATCACGGAGAGCGCCATGCGTGGCGAGATAGACTTCAAGGAGAGTTTCACACGACGCGTCGGCCTGCTCAAAGGGCTCGACATCAGCGTGATGCAAGACATCGCCGAGCACCTGCCCATCACAGAGGGAACAGACCGACTGATGACCATCCTCAAACGCTGCGGCTACAAGATTGCCATCCTTTCAGGAGGATTCACCTATTTCGGCGAATACCTCCAACGCCGATGGGGCATCGACTATGTCTATGCCAATGAACTCGAGGTGGACGACGACGGTAAACTGACTGGTCACTACGTGGGAGAGGTCGTCGACGGACACAGGAAGGCTGAGCTCCTGAAACTCATCGCACAGGTGGAGAAGGTCAACCTCGCACAGACCATTGCCGTAGGCGACGGAGCCAACGACCTGCCCATGATTTCCACAGCCGGCCTCGGCATTGCTTTCCACGCCAAACCGCGCGTCGTAGCTAATGCCGAACAGTCCATCAACACCATCGGACTCGACGGAGTGCTCTACTTCTTAGGTTTCAAGGATTCCTACCTCGGCGATCAGGGTATGCTATGAACGACGCTAAGATTATCAACGACCCCGTCTTCGGATTTATCAAGATTCCGCGAGGACTGCTCTGCGACATCGTCGACCACCGACTCTTCCAAAGACTCACGCGCATCAATCAGCTCGGACTCGCATCCGTCGTCTATCCTGGCGCACGTCATACCAGATTTCAGCATTCACTGGGGGCCTTCCACCTCATGAGCGAGGCCATCCTTTCACTACAGCAGAAGGGACAGTTCATATTCGACTCGGAAGCCGAAGCCGTCGAGGCGGCCATCCTCATGCACGACATCGGCCACGGTCCCTTCTCTCATGTGCTTGAGAACACCATCATCCACGACATCTCCCACGAAGACATCTCGCTGCTGATGATGGAACAGATCAACAGCGACTTCAGCCACCGTCTCAATCTTGCCATCAGCATCTTCAAGGACGAGTATCCCAAGCACTTCCTCCATCAGCTCATCAGCTCGCAGCTCGACATGGACCGCCTCGACTATCTGCGACGCGACTCCTTCTTCACAGGTGTCACCGAGGGCAACATCGGCTCGGCACGCATCATCAAGATGCTCAACGTCGTCGACGACCGCCTCGTAGTGGAGCAGAAGGGTATCTACTCACTTGAGAACTACCTCACCACACGCCGCCTGATGTACTGGCAGGTCTATCTGCACAAGACGGCCGTCGGCTATGAGAAGATCCTCGTCAACATGCTCCGCCGCGCCAAGAAGCTCATCTCCAGCGGCGACAGCCTCTTCGCTTCGCCGTCTCTCCTCTATTTCCTGGTCAACGACATCGACCGCCATTGGTTCGACACCCACGAAGAGGCACTCTACCGCTATTCGATGCTCGACGACAGCGACATCTGGTGCGCCATGAAAGAATGGCAACACCACGACGACCGCATCATATCCACACTCGCATCGAGCATGCTCAACCGTCATCTCTTCAAGGTCGAGATCCTCGACCATGAGCCTAGCCAAGAGCGTATAGACGAGCTTCAGCAACGCATCGCAAGACACCTCGGCATCCAGCCTTCCGAGGCACACTATCTGATGAGTCTCAACACCATACAGAAAGACATGTACTCCGTCGACGACGATGCTATCAGCATCCTTTTCAAAGACGGCACCACCCGAGACATCAGCGAGGCATCAGAGATACTCAACGTCGAACTGCTCGCAAAAAAAGTCAAGAAATACTATCTCTGCTATCTCAGAACGCCCGATATTAACTAAAAAAACATAAAAATTATCTATTATTCAGCGATTTCCACAAATTATATATAACTTTGCAGGAAATATTCACAACAATCATCAATCCGACACATCAAATTTCCTGATATGGAGTTCACTGCCAAGCAAATAGCAGAACTAATAGGCGGCCGCGTGGAAGGCAACCCGGAAGCTTCCGTCAGCACATTCGCCAAGATAGAAGAAGGGAAGGCTGGAGCTATCTCTTTTCTTTCTAATCCGAAATACACACACTACATCTACGATACGCAGTCTTCCGTCGTCTTGGTCAACAACGACCTGGAGCTCGAACGCGAAGTCAGTCCCACCCTCATCCGCGTTCCCAATGCCTATGAGGCTGTGGCCCGTTTGCTGCAGCTATACGAGAGCATGAAGCCAAAGAAGACAGGCATTGACCCGCTGGCCTTTGTCGCCAAGACTGCCAAGGTGGGCGAGAATGTCTATATCGGTGCCTTCGCCTGCATTGGTGAAAATGCAGAGATCGGCGATGGCACACAAATCTATCCCCATACCGTCATTGGCGACGGAGTGACCATGGGCGCCGGCTGTCTGATCTACCCCAATGTCACCATCTACCAAGGTTGCCGCCTCGGTAGCGGAGTGACCATCCACGCCGGCTCCGTCATTGGTGCCGACGGATTTGGCTTCGCACCAAATGTCGACGGTTACGAGAAGATTCCCCAGATAGGCATCGTCATCATTGAGGATAACGTGGAGATTGGTGCCAACACCTGTATCGACCGCTCCACCATGGGACAGACGGTCATCCATAAGGGTGTCAAACTCGACAACCTCATCCAAGTGGCCCACAACTGCGAAATTGGCGAGAACACCGTGATGTCGGCACAGGTCGGCATCGCCGGCTCCACCAAGGTTGGCGCATGGTGTATGTTCGGCGGACAGGTGGGACTGGCCGGCCACATCACCATCGGCGATCATGTCAACCTCGGCGCCCAGTCGGGGGTCCCCAGCTCCCTTGATGCCAACCAGACACTCATCGGCACGCCGCCCATGGAGCCCACACCCTTCTTCAAGTCGCAGGCCATCTTCCGCCGCCTGCCCCAGATGTACAAGGAGCTTGCTGCCCTGCGCAAAGAGATAGAAGAATTGAAAGCAAAGAAATAACCTCATGCCGACAGCGCCACCTGACGTTGACGCGGCAGATATAGCAATAACCTCATCACTATGAAACAGAAGACACTGAAAGGCAGTTTCTCACTCTGTGGCAAGGGCTTGCACACTGGTCTGAGCCTCACCGTGACGCTGAATCCTGCCACCGACAATCATGGATACAAGTTCCAGCGCATCGACCTGGAGGGTATGCCCGTCATCGATGCCGTAGCAGAAAATGTCGTCGACACGCAGCGAGGCACTGTCCTCGGCCGTGGCGATGTCAGAGTATCCACCGTGGAACATTGTCTCTCGGCCCTATACGCCCTCGGCGTCGACAACTGCCTGATACAGGTCAACGGTCCTGAGCTGCCCATCCTCGACGGATCGGCTCTGCCCTACACGGAGAAGATTCAGGAGATCGGCACAGAAGAGCAGGCTGCCCCCAAGGATTACTATGTCATCCGCAAGAAGATTGAAGTGCGCGATGAAGAATCGGGCTCATGCATCACCCTGCTGCCCGATGCCGAATTCTCACTCACCACAATGTGCTCCTTCGAGTCGAAGTTCATCAACAGCCAGTTTGCTACCCTCGACGATATTAACCTCTATGCCAAGGAGATTGCTCCTGCCCGCACATTTGTCTTCGTACGCGACATCGAGCCGTTGCTCCAAGCCAACCTTATCAAGGGCGGCGACCTCGACAATGCCATTGTCATCTACGAACGTCAGACCACTCAAGAGCGCCTCGACATGCTGGCCGACATGCTCAATGCCGAGCATCGCGATGCCACAGAGCTGGGCTACATCCAGCATAAGCCCCTCGTATGGGAAAATGAATGTACGCGCCACAAGCTGCTCGACGTCATCGGCGACATGGCCCTCATAGGCAAACCTATCAAAGGCCGCATCATCGCTACCCGTCCTGGCCACACCATCAACAACAAGTTTGCACGCCTCGTGCGTCAGGAAATCAAGAAGCACGAGATACAGCCCCCATTCTACGATCCCAACAGCGAGCCCATCATGGATGTCAACCGCATCCGCGAGCTCCTCCCCCACCGCTATCCCATGCAGCTCGTCGACAAGGTCATCGAGCTCGGCTCTACCTACATCGTAGGCGTGAAGAACGTCACGTCCAACGAGCCCTTCTTCCAGGGACACTTCCCGCAGGAGCCCGTCATGCCTGGTGTGCTGCAGGTCGAGGCAATGGCACAATGCGGCGGACTGTTAGTGCTCAACACCGTCGACGAGCCAGAGCGCTGGAGCACCTACTTCATGAGGATTGATGGCGTGAAGTTCCGCCAAAAGGTAGTTCCTGGCGACACGCTCATCTTCAAGGTGGAGCTGCTTGCCCCGCTGCGTCATGGCGTGAGCAGCATGAAGGGCTATGCCTTTATTGGCGACAAGATCGTCACCGAGGCGCAGTTCACGGCACAAATCGTGAAGAACAAGTAAACACATCCGTCCACCTTGAACACCAGAACAGAAATGAATCAGATACATCCATTAGCCATCGTCAGTCCCAAGGCTCAGCTTGGCGACAACAACGTCATCGGCCCCTTCTGCGTCATCGCCGATGATGTAGTACTGGGCAACGACAACCGTCTGCTCAACAGCGTCACTCTCCACGAAGGAGCACGTATCGGCAACGGAAACGAGTTCTTCCCTGGCGCCAGCATCTCCACCAAGCCTCAGGACCTGAAGTTCAAGGGCGAGGTGACCACCTGCGAGATTGGCGACAACAACTCCATTCGCGAAAACGTCACCATCAGCCGTGGCACCGCCTCGCGCGGTAAGACCGTGGTGGGCTCCGGCAACCTGCTGATGGAGAACATGCATGTGGCACACGACTGTATCATCGGCAACGGATGCATCATCGGCAACTCGACGAAGTTTGCAGGAGAGGTGGAAGTCGACGACTTCGCCATCATCTCTGCCGAATGCCTCTTCCATCAGTTTATCCGCGTGGGCAGCTACGTCATGATTCAAGGTGGCAGCCGCACCAGCCAGGACATTCCCCCCTTCATCATTGCCGGCAAGGAGCCCATCCGCTATGCAGGCATCAACCTCATCGGCCTGCGCCGCCGCGGATTCGCCGTCGACGTGATCGATGCCATCCACGATGCCTACCGCACCATCTATTCCCACCCCATCATCAAAGATGGTATCGCCGAGGCACGAGCCAAGTACCCCGACACCAAGGAGGTGGAATACATCTGCTCATTCATCGAGCAGTCGAAGCGTGGCATCATCAGGTGAACAGGGGACAGATGCCAAAGTCGCTCATCGTCATCACGGGTCCGACGGCCGTCGGAAAGACAGATCTCTGCCTCTCGATAGCCCGCCATTACGATGTCCCTGTCATCAATGCCGATTCGCGTCAGATTTATCGTGAACTCAAGATAGGCACAGCCGCACCGACTGCCGAACAGCAGCTGTCGGTGCGGCACTATTTTGTGGGCCACAAGTCCGTCCACGACTATTACAACGCATCGATGTACGAGACGGATGCCCTGCAACTCATCAGCCGCCAGCACAGCGACAGCGACGTAGCCCTGCTCAGCGGCGGCAGCATGATGTATATCGATGCCGTCTGCAAAGGCCTCGACGACATCCCTACCGTGCGCGAAGACATCCGCACGTCCCTACGCCAGCGTCTGTCTACAGAAGGACTAGCCGTCCTCCTCGACGAGCTGCGCCAGGCCGACCCAGACTATTATGCCACCGTAGACCGTCAGAACTATCGCCGCGTGATTCATGCACTCGAAATCTGCCAGCAGACGGGCCGTCCCTACTCCACTTTCCTCACCGCCACAGGCAAGGAACGTCCCTTCCGCATCATCAAGATTGGTCTTAACATTGACCGCGACCTGCTCTACGAGCGCATCAACCGTCGCGTCGATGCCATGATGGCACAAGGTCTGGCCGATGAAGCGCGCAGCCTCCTGCCCCTGCGCCATCTCAATGCCCTGGCCACCGTGGGCTACAAAGAACTCTTCTGCCACTTCGACGGGATGTGGACACTCGACGAAGCCGTAGAACGCATCAAGGGCAACACGCGTCGCTATGCGCGCAAACAACTCACCTGGTACAAGCGCGATGCCGACATACGGTGGTTCGCCCCCAACGACATTCAAGCCATCATCAATCACATCAACCTATGCTTGCAAGAATCCTAAACTGCCTACGTGCCTTTTGGCACTGGTACAAGGGCATCTTCTGCGGACGTCCCTGGTACGTCAAAATTCTCTCTACCTTGGCCTCGCTCATCGTGGCTCTCATTCTCTGGCTCATAGCCGTCGACATCAACTTCCTCTGGCTCTTCGGCAAATCGCCCTCGATGCAGACCGTCGTCAACAAGCGACCTGCCCAGGCCTCACTCATCTACAGCGCCGACTCCGTACTCATCGGCAAGTATTTCAGCCAGAACCGTACTCCCGTGACCTACGACGACGTCAACCCTGTCTTCTGGCAGGCACTCGTCGACACGGAGGACGAGCGGTTCTACCATCACTTCGGCATCGACTTCCAGGCTCTCTTCGCAGCCATCAAGGATTATGCCGTGCATTCTAACGCCCGCGGCGCCTCCACCATCACGCAACAGTTGGCCAAGAACCTCTTCCGCGTCCGCACGGAATACTCCACGGGCCTGCTCGGCAACATCCCTGGCCTGAAGATGCTCATCATGAAGAGCAAGGAGTGGATCACAGCCGTCAAACTCGAAATGACCTTCTCGAAGGAAGAGATCCTCACGATGTATGCCAACACGGTCGACTTCGGCTCCAATGCTTTTGGCATCAACACCGCCGCAAAGACCTATTTCGACACCACCCCACGCCAGCTCACCGCTTCGCAGGCAGCTGTACTCGTAGGCATGCTGAAGGCCACCACCTACTACAATCCCCGCCTACATCCTGATCGCAGCCGTCAACGACGCAACGTGGTGCTCGACCTCATGGCCGCCCACGGACATCTCGCTGCCGTCGAGCTCGACTCGCTGAAAGCCTCCGACATCACCCTCGACTACAACGTCGAGTCCACTTACGACGGCATCGCCACCTACTTCCGCGAGGCCCTCGCAGCCGAGTTGCGAGGCGAGCTGCGCAGCCGCGGCTATAATCTCGATACCGACGGACTCACCATCTACACCACTATCGACACGCGTCTGCAGCAGTATGCAGAGGCTGCCGTGCTCCAGCAGATGGAGCAGTTGCAGAAGACCTTCGACAACCACTGGGGCAACACCAATCCCTGGCAGGATGAGCAACACCGCGAGATTCCCAATTTCATCGAGAACATCGCCAAGCGCCTGCCCATCTACAAGCGGCTCACCCAGCAATGGCCCGATACGCCCGACTCCGTCTGGGCTGCCCTCAACCGGCCTCATACCGTCCGGCTGTTCAGCTACAAGGGCCCCGTCACGCGCGAGATGTCGACCCTCGACTCCATCCGCTATATGGAGCACTTCCTCCACACCGGCTTCGTGGCCATCGAACCGCAGACAGGACACGTGAAAGCCTGGGTGGGCGACGTCGATTTCGACACCTGGAAGTACGACAAGGTCACTGCCAAGCGCCAGCCCGGCTCCACCTTCAAGCTCTTCGTCTATGCCGAGGCCATGAACCAGGGACTCACCCCGTGCGACCGCCGTCAAGACTCCTACTTCGCCATGAAAGCCTACGACCCAGCCACGAAACAGGAGAAGCTGTGGGCACCCACCAATGCCAATGGCTACTTCACAGGAGCCAACATGCTGCTGAAGTCTGCCTTCGCCCAAAGCACCAACTCCGTAGCCGTGAAGCTCGGCCAGGAGGTGGGTATCGACCGCATCGTCGCTACAGCCAAGGCGATGGGCATCCAGTCAGAGCTCGCCCCCACCCCCTCGCTCGCCCTCGGCTCCAGCGATGTGGAACTCTACGAACTGGTCAGCGCCTACTCTACTGTAGCCAACAACGGCGAGCATGCCGCGCCCACTCTCATCACGCGCATCCTCGACCGCGACGGCAACGAGGTCTACAGCCACCATGTAGCTGCCAAGCGGGCCATTCCCTACCGCTCCGCCTTCTTCCTCCAGCAACTCCTTCAGGCTGGCATGCGCGAGCCTGGCGGCACGTCGATGAACATGTGGCGCTACGTCCGTGCCTTCCCTGATACCGACTTCGGCGGTAAGACGGGTACCAGCAACAATCACAGCGATGCCTGGTACGTCGCCGTCAGCCCGCGGCTCACCTGCGGCGCATGGGTAGGCGGAGAGTATCGCGCCATCCACTTCCGCACAGGCCAGCTCGGACAAGGCTCACGCACAGCCCTCCCCATCTGCGGTCTCTTCATCGAGAAGGCGCTGGCCGACAAGAACTTCAGCCATTACCGCGCTAAGTTCGATCCACCACGCGATGCCTCCATCCAACCTGAGGAATATATGTGCCAGGGCACATACGAAGAGCCGTTCGACTCCCTCGCCTCCGACTCCCTCGCTACCGACAGCATAGCCCCCATCGACGCCAGAACCTCGCTAGAGGAGTGACGGATGGAGGGGCGAATAAATATTTTTTAAAAATCTTACGGAATTATTTGCACAGTAACAGATAATTTGTTACCTTTGCAAAAGTTATCCTGAAAACAATCTTTTTACCTTAAAAAGAACTAATACCTATTGAAGTAGAAAGCGGCCGCCTGTGAAGGTAGCCGCTTTGTCATTTATAGTTTTTAAGCAAATCGTGCGGCTGAAACAGATTTTCAGCCGCACGATTGTCTGTTAGTAACCGTACTATGTATTGTTTAACGGTTCTGTTAGTCGATGATTTCGAATCCCGTATAGGGCACGAGCGCCTTGGGGATTCTGATGCCCTCAGGCGTCTGATTGTTCTCGAGGAGTGCAGCCACGATGCGCGGCAGGGCGAGCGCCGAGCCGTTGAGTGTGTGGCAGAGCTCTGTCTTCTTCGAGCCGGCCGGCTTGTAACGGCACTTCAGGCGATTGGCCTGATAGGTGTCGAAGTTGCTGACCGACGACACTTCCAGCCATCGCTGCTGTGCCTCAGAGAATACTTCGAAGTCATAGCATATGGCGCTGGTGAACGACTGGTCGCCTCCGCAGAGCAGGAGGATGCGATAGGGCAGCTCCAGTTTCTTAAGCAGTCCTTCCACGTGTTCGAGCATCTCCCGATGGCTCTCCTTCGAGTGCTCAGGCGTGTCGATGCGCACGATCTCTATCTTCGAGAATTCGTGCAGACGGTTCAGTCCGCGCACGTCCTTGCCGTAAGAGCCGGCTTCGCGTCGGAAGCACTCCGTGTAGGCACAGTTCTTGATCGGCAGCTGCGCCTCGTCGAGGATCACGTCGCGGTAGATATTCGTCACGGGCACCTCGGCTGTAGGGATGAGGTAGAAGTTGTCCACCTCGCAGTGGTACATCTGTCCCTCCTTGTCGGGCAGCTGTCCAGTGCCGTAGCCTGAGTCGGCATTGACCACTGTAGGCGGCATGATCTCCGTGTAGCCCGATGCGCGTGCCTCGTCGAGGAAGAAGTTGATGAGTGCGCGCTGCAGACGTGCCCCCTTTCCGATGTAGACGGGGAATCCGGCTCCGGTGATTTTCACGCCGAGGTCGAAGTCGATGAGGTTGTACTTCTTTGCCAGTTCCCAGTGTGGCAGCGGCGTCTCGGCAGGGCAAGCGGGATTAGCGGTCCAGTTGCCCACGGTGTCGTCGGCGGTGCACTCCTTGAGATTGCTCTTCACCACGCGGTTATCCGCGGCAGAGTGGCCTTCCGGCACTTCGTCGTAGGGGATGTTAGGTATCTGGCAGAGCAGCTCGTTCACGTCGACTTGCGCCTTGTCCATGTCGTGTTCCAGCTGTTTAGCCTTCTCTTTCATCTCAGCTACTTTCGCCTTTATCTCCGCAGCCTCGTCGTGGTGTCCGTCTTTCATGAGGCGGCCGATCTGTCCCGACAGCTGTTTCGACTCGCTGAGCAAGGCATCAAGCTGTTGCTGAGCCTCTCGGCGCTGGCGGTCTATGGCTATGACTTTCTCAATGGCCTCGCGTGCGCCGCGGAAGTTCTTCTTCTCCAGTCCGCGAACCACGCGCTCGGTCTGTTCGGTAATAAGTTTTAGTGTTAACATATTATTGATTGAATGAATTGAGTCGTGCGATGTATTTTCCCAGTATGTCAAATTCGATATTGACCACCGTTCCCACGCTGATGTCCTGGAAGTTGGTGTGTTCCAGGGTGTAGGGGATGATAGCCACTTGGAAGGTCGACTCTGTGGGTCGGCAGACGGTGAGGCTCACTCCGTTCACGGTCACCGATCCCTTGTCGACGGTGAAGTATCCTCTGCGTGCCATCTCAGGGTCGTAGGCGTAGGCGAAGGTGAAGTACTTCGAGCCGTCGGCATCTTCGACGGCTGTGCAGCGTGCCGTCAAGTCCACGTGTCCCTGCACGATGTGTCCGTCGAGTCGTCCGTTCATCATCATCGAACGCTCCACGTTCACCTTGTCGCCCACGGCGAGCAGTCCGAGATTGGAACGCTCGAGAGTCTCATGCATGGCCGTGACGGTGTAGCGTTCGCCGTCGATGTCGACCACGGTGAGGCACACGCCGTTGTGGCTCACGCTTTGGTCGATGGTGAGCTCATGGGTGAACGAACAGGTCAGCGTGAAGTCGATGTTGTCTCTGTCCCTGCGGATAGCCACTACGGTGGCAAACTCTTCTATGATGCCGGAAAACATGTTTATCTATCGGTTACTAAATAAAAAGATGAGGGCGCGTCGCTGATGTGATGAAAACTCCTTTATCACAAGTTATGGGTGGACGCTGCTGCTGTAATCCACTGGCCTTTCGGCTGGAGCCGCTTAGGCTCCCTGTGGCCCGCCATAGGCAGAGCCCGTTCCCTGTTTTCATAAATTTATTTGATGAGTATCCCGATCGAATCGACACGCCCTCAATGCTTCTTTCATCTTTTATCCACTCTATACGCGAAGTGAGGAGTGAGACGGTTCTCACTCCTCACTTCTGAGTTGCGGTGCGTACGAGATTCGAACTCGTGACCTCCTGCGTGACAGGCAGGCATTCTAACCTACTGAACTAACGCACCAAGTGACCTGTTAGATCTCTTGCAATCGCGGGAAAACCTTGGCGGTGCGTACGAGATTCGAACTCGTGACCTCCTGCGTGACAGG
>Ga0326514_10002635_pt1 | contig 11423 bp, 10 predicted proteins | sample 3_2548_0518_D_FD_203653 | JGI IMG/M metagenome (GOLD analysis project Ga0326514, IMG submission 203653) | Bovine rumen microbial communities from UC Davis, California, United States - 3_2548_0518 | ecosystem: Host-associated > Mammals > Digestive system > Stomach > Rumen | place: USA... | reverse complement strand
AGAAGAGGCTCATGATGAAGCCCAGCGTGACCGCCAGCTGAAGCGGGCGGTTAGAGTTGGAGATGATGGCGTTGAAGGACAGGCGGAGCAGGCGCGAGAGGTTGTAAGAGCTCTTGCCTTCCAGCCGGTGGTCGTGCATCACGTCGATGCCCGTCTTGCGGAAGCCCAGAGTGTGAATGAGCTCGACGAAAGAGCGGCTGTATTCGGGAATGCTGCAATAGACCTTGACGATGCGCTTGGAATACACACCGAACTCGGCCACGGCCTTGTCGGTGGAAAATCCGCTCAGGAAGTCGTAGACGCGGTGGAATACGGCGGAGGACATGCGCTTGAGGAAGGTGTCGTCACGGTGCACGCGGCGGGCACTCACGATGTCGTAGCCATCCATCGCTTTGAGAAAGAGCGCTGGGAGATCTTCCGGCTTGTTCTGCAGGTCGCAGTCGATGACGGCGATGTAGTCGCCCTGGGCATATGACAGACCGGCCGTGATGGCATAGGGCTGGCCGAAATTGTGGGCCAGGTTGATGCCCTTCACCTTCGCATCGCGGGCACACAGGGTCTTGATTTCCTCCCAGGAGGCGTCGGGCGAACAGTCGTTTACCAGAATTATCTCGTAGTCGGATGTCAGCGAGGCTACGGCTTTGGAAATGCGTGCCACCAGCTCCTCGAGCATATTTTCCCCGTGGTACACGGGAGACACCACACTTAATTTCGAAGTATTCATGGTGCAAAAGTACGAAAAAAAGTCATATTAGCCAAAAACTTTAACCTTTAAACTCTAAACTCTAAACTTTATTTTGTACTTTTGTGTCATGATACGATCGGATTTTCAAAGCCACAAGTTCTGCATGCGCCAGCTCCACGGATGGGGACGGGTGACGTATTGGTGCTTATGGAGCATCCTGTGGTTGATATCTCTTATACCCCTTAGGGTGTTGTACGTGTTCTCCGATTTGCTCTACCCGCTCGTCTATTACGCAGTGGGCTATCGCAAGAAAATGGTCCGCAAGAACCTCAAGGACAGTTTCCCCGATAAAAGCGAGAAGGAGCTGCGTGGGATTGAACGTCGTTTCTATCACTGGTTCTGCGACTATATGCTGGAGACGATTGCCATAGCATCCATGTCGGAAAAAGAAATGAGGCGACGCATCACCTTCAAGAACCTCGAGCACTGCGAAGAGATATTCCGCCAGGGACACAATGTGGCGCTCTACATGAGCCATTATTGCAATTGGGAGTGGGTCATCTCTATCGGGCTCCATCTGCCCCGGGAAGTGTGGGCGAGTCAGGTGGTGCATGAGCTCGACTACAAGCCGTTGGACAGCATTTTCCTCAAATTGCGCAGCAGCATGGGCACGGAGAGTGTCACCCGCGACGTTATCCTGCGTTGGATTATTCGCTCTACCAGGCAGGCGCAGCGTCAGGTCCTGGTGGGATTCATTTCCGATCAAAGCCCGATTTATCAGAGCACTCATTATTGGACCAATTTCCTCAACCACCCCGACACCATCGTCCTGACCGGCACGGAGCGTATTGCCAAGCAGTGTAACTTTGCCTGCGTTTATTTGGATATGACGCGGCTCCGTCGCGGATATTACGAGGCACGCATCATACCCATCTGCATGGAGTCTAAAGAGGTGCCCGATTGGGAAATCACGGAGAAGTATTTCCGTCTGGTTGAGGAAAACATCTTGCGTGCCCCTGAGTATTGGCTCTGGACTCACAACCGATGGAAACGGGATCTGAAAGGGTTGATGGAGTACAATGCCACCGTCAATAAGACCCACAACCGTAGCGAAAACAACCAGGAAGAAAGCGCCGACGCATGAAGTTTCTGCACATCATACGTGGACACATCTACAAGAACAGCCATTTGGTGTTTTATCTCAAAGGATTGTGGCGACAGTTTTTGCCCGATGTGTTTTGCAGGTTGCGTCTGCGCAAGCGTTTGGGGGCGTTGAAGAAATGCAGCGAGGAGGAGCAGCGCTATATCCTTGACAGGGTGGACTTCTACTGTCATCTGGAAGCGCCTATCACGCTGGCCGATGGGGCTTATCCGCTGTCGCGCTTTTCCCTGAAAAAGAAGGACCGTGAAGTTACGGGCAAAGTGCACAGCACTTATTTCTACGACTGCATGGAATACACCCGTTTCTTCCCCAAACATCTGAGGTGGACGATGCTCAGCGGTGACGTCAGTCACACGCTGCCGCAGCCGGGCTTCACCAAAAGCCGTCCCATCCTGCCGCCCGAAGAGCCGAATAACAACATTCTGCTCAATATGGACAAAGTGCGCCATTTCCTCTGGGTTAAGGATCCGTTTACATGGGAGCAGAAACAGGCGCGCATTCTTTTTCGCGGCGATGTCAAGGGCAAACCCCATCGCGAGCGTTTCCTGGAGATGTGGCGGCATCATTCTCTGTGCGACCTGCAGGCCGGAGGCGGTCTCACGCTCTATGACCATCTGAAGTACCGCTACATCATGTCGCTCGAGGGCAACGATGTGGCCTCGAATCTCAAATGGGTGATGTCGAGCAATTCTGTGGCCGTGATGCCGCGCCCGAAATATGAGACATGGTTCATGGAGTCGCGCTTGCGCCCCAACTACCATTATATAGAGATTTGTCCCGACTATTCGGATTTGATCGAGCGGATTGAATATTACGAGCGGCATCCGGAGGAGGCGAAAGCCATTACGGCGCACGCTCACGATTGGGTGAAGCAGTTTTGGAATCAGGAGCGGGAGGATCTCATCTCACTGCTCGTCCTTGACAAATACTTCAAAGGCACCGGACAGAAATGAACCAGTCAATTACGCATCTTAAAGCTTTGGGCATAATGCTGATGGTGTTAGGACACAGCATGTGTTCCATACCTTATGCTATTGCCTTTCTGTCCATGTTTCACATGCCGCTCTTTTTTATCACGTCTGGCTATTGCTTCAAAGAAAAGTATCTGTCGGACTTTAAGGCGTTCATAGCGCGACGAATCAAAGGCCTCTATGTTCCTTTTGTGAAATGGAGTTTGATATTTGCGTTGCTCTACCGGCCGTTCTTCGCCCTCCATCTTTATGATGAAAAGTACGGATTCAACGGGGTGGGAGCCGTGTACGAGAGTTGGCAGGGGACACTCCATTCGTGTTGGATTATCGTGACACAGATGAGAGGAATGTGCTGGTTGTTGGCCGGCTATTGGTTCTTGAACGCGCTCTTTTTCGGCAGCATCATCGCATGGACTGTTTTGCGACTAAGCAAAAGAGTGGAATATGCTTTTGCCGTGTCGCTGTTGTTGCTGTTTGTGGTCCATGTAACGCAGTTTCATGTAGTGTTCCTTAATTTAAATACGCGCGCGTTTGCTGCCGCCACCCTGTTTGTCGCCGGCCATCTGATGAGCAAACGCGAACTCCTGCCGTTCGGGTGGACGGGCATTGTCGTGAGTCTTGCACTGACGGCATGCGGCATGTTCTACTGGCCGCTGGCAATTGACCACCTTTCCTATGAAGGATGGAATCTGTTTCCACATCTCCTGACAGCAACGCTGGCTACATGGAGTTTTTATTCCGTTTTTGCAAAATGGTCGTCGCTTAAGAACGACTTATTGAACTATATCGGGACGGAAACGATGACGATCCTCACGTGGCATCTCCTCTCGTTCAAGGCGGTGAGTCTTCTCATTATCTTGATTTACGGTCTGCCCATTGAGCAGTTGGGAGAGTTTCCGGTCATTGTGGAGTATGCCACAAAGGGTTGGTGGATGCTTTATTTCGCGGCGGGCGTCGGGTTGCCGTTGCTTATGAAGAAGTTCATGGACTTCTTCTTGCACGGAATGCGGAGAATCCGGTAAACGAAGTATTTCCACAAGATTTGTATCCGGTGGCTGGCTGACAGATTGCCCCATCGCAATTTCAGTTGTTGAGAGGCGGCCTGTTTGTCAGGGTGATACTTCATGACATTCTTGATAAAGATAAACTCGGAAAAAGAAACCATTTCTTTTTGGCGGGCGGTAAGTGACGTAGTCCGAGTGCCGGAGACGGCTTCCTTCCAGTGGTTTCTGATGGCCAGAACGTCCCGGTCGTTTTCGATGCGGCGGAGCAGTTCGTCGCGATAGTGGGGTGCCTGTTGAATGAGCTTTTCGATGTCCATGTTCATGCCTCGGGTCACAGGCAGCTGTCCGTCCCATTTTTTCAAAAATTCTGTGAGTGAGGTGACGAAGGATTCATTGTATACACCCTGCGATTGATGCTCCAAAAGCACATCGTCCACTACATACAGTTTCTTCCCCGCGTGCACGACTTGCATACTGATGTCCAAATCATAGATGTGGAATGAGGTGAAGCGCTCTTCGTCAAATCGGACAATCCCTTCGTCAAACAGCGCCTTCGGGAGACAAAACCAGACGCCGTCCAGTGTGGCGACTTCCGTGAACGCCCCCTGAAGGCCGTCGCGAACATGTTCCGAAAAATAGGAAGAATATGGGGAGAGGGTGTGGTTTTGTTGGATAAAGTGAAGAACATGGAAAGGAGCATAACCCACTCTCCAGTCTCCTTCAGAGGGGATGAGATGTGAGCCCACAGGGCCAATCATGCCCACTTCCGGCGATTCGAAATGTCGTTCCACGTTCCGGCCCCACCCTGGGGTGTAGAGGGTGATGTCATCGTGCATGAAACACAGAATGTCGCCCTTTGCCCGTCTGACGCCTTCGTTATAGGCTGCGCAGAGGCTGTAGCGGTTGTCGCTATTGTCCACCAGAACCGTTTCGAAGGGCACGCCGATGGTTTGAGAGACGTTCTCCGAGAGTTCTTGCAGGGCGTGAGGGCGTCGGGTGCAGATGATGATGGAAATCATATGGCAGTGTTATTCAGCAAGAAACAAAAGGTAAGCGATGACGGCGATGAGCACGGCACACAGTGTCAGCGTGATGCGCAGCAGCAGCAGATGTTTCCGGTTCTTTTTAATGAAATAAGTCCGTTCGGATGACAGGAGTTGTGTCATCGTGAAGAAGCGGCTTTGCAGCGTCACGTCGGAGTTGTTGTGGAAGACTCTGTACACATTGTATTTCGTGCCGTTGCCCCAAAGGAAGAAAAGTCTTTCCAGTGCGTGAGCCACGGTGCCGTCCAGGCCGATGGGCTCTTCGGGAAAATCTTCGTAAGTGAGTTTGAGGTCGAAGAGCGGCAAGAGGAACTCCTTACGTGCCCAAAACATACTGCCTTGGGGGAAGTCGATGGTGGGGTAGTCCTTTTCCAGATTAATGTTGAGACGGCTGCGGTCCACAATCTCCTGCGCCAGAACGATGTTCTCCGGCACGCCCCATCCGTCGGGTGTGGCGCGATACAGGAAATTGGGGGGCGAAACCATTCCGCCGTCCTGCTGCAGGCAGTTCAGGATGGTGTTGACGTTGGTCGGTGAAGCCAGGAGATAATCCAGGATGAAGGTCAGCCAGCCGGTCTGAATGACGTTTTGCGGACTTTTTTTGGTGTGCAGATGCAAGATGATGTCGTGTGACATCAGCTCGTCGGCAAAGGTGCAGAGCATGGGAGCAATGTCGCGTCCCCGGTTGGGCGTGCGGCGTATGCAGATGTTCTCCGCCTGCGGAATGCGGCTTAACTTCTCTTTCAGCACAGCCTCGTCAGCGTTGACGCCTTCCGGTACGGAGACGTAGAGCGTGAAAGGAGTGGAGATGAAACTGAGCCTTTCGACGAAGGTCGGTATCAGGTCGGGATAAAACGCATGCAGGTGCACGCCGATGTCGGGCTTCCGGCCGGTAGGTGCGTCGGAAGCATGCTCGGAGAATATAAGGTTTTTTACTGTCATATGCGTCGTTCCAGTTTATGGTATAGCAACATACTTGTGATAACACACAATGCAAAGCTCACTGCGATGATGCCCAATGCGGCAGCGTGGGACAGATGTCCCCAAAGCCCGAGCACCTTGCCGAAGATTAAATAGTCAGTCAGCAGGAACAGGAACTGTGCGAGGTAAAACGAATAAACGTAGCGGGACCACCCGGAGAATATCTCTTTGCCGAAGAAGGAGGAGAGGCGCCCTCCGTCTTTCTGGAAGAAAACCGCAATGACGGCAGGGCAGCACAGACACAGGATGTCACCGCAAAGATCATTGTTGAAGGGGATATAGGAAAAACAGCCTGCAACAATTGCCGTGACCAGTGTTTCCCACAGTGTGGCGCAGTTTCTCACCCATCCGGGCGCGGAAAGCTGTCGGGCCGCACACCCTAGGGCCAGTCCTTCGAGATAGGCGGTAATGCGGCAAACGGGAGAGGCATAGTTCAGCCACCAATTGTCCGGCTTCATGTGTGTGAGCCATTGCCGGTAGTAGATGTCGCCGACTGTGAGCACGATGATAAGCACCACCCACCAATGTGCTCCCCGAATGCGTTTCAGGGGTTGCATCAGCACCGGGGTGATAAGATAGAGGATGAACAGTGTGGAGATGGTCCAAGCCGGCGTGTTGAACACTTTGGCAGAAAAATTGAACAGCTCTTGCAGCAACAGCCCGGATAGCAGGATGTCCACAATCATCTGGCCGATCGGGCGGCCGTAAAAGCCCAGAATCAGGCACAAGACGACGTAAAACGGCAGCAGCGCCCAGTTCGTCGGGTAAAGGCGGCGCATTCTTTTTGTGACGTAGGCTTTATAGCCCTGTGCAATACTTTTTTCGTAAGAGTAAGCGGCGAAGAATGCTGACAGCACGATGAAAAAGTGTGCGGCCAGACCTCCGATGTTGTAATAATTGGGGTGAAGAATGGTGCGATCGCCGACCATTGCCAAATCAAAGAAGTTGAGATGGCAGGCAAACACCATGAGAATGGCGATGACACGAAATGTATCTAAAGCTAAGGCGTGTTTTTGCATAGGTCTTTAATCTTGTATTTCAGTGCTTCTGCACAGTATTTGGCACCTTTCCACGACCAATGTGAGTCGTTGACAAGAAAAATGTCCGGTTCGCCCTTCGCGATGTGAGGCTCTAAAACCGTCGGGCAAAGCAGATAGTGCTTGTCGTTTTGAAGATCTTTGAGTGACTCTGAGAGGAAGTGTTCGGAAACGGCGCCTTCCGGCAAGTAGCCGGTATACATGTGCTGCTTGAGGGGAGTCACCATGAAGATGATGTGCACCCCGCGTGCGTTTCCTGCTTCGATGATGCGTGCCATAGCCGCTCTCATGTCTGAGATGTCCTGTTCCGTCCACGTCATCGGGTAGGGCAGATAATACAGGTTGCGACTCTCGCCGGGGCAGGAGAACTGCGGTTTGTTCAGCGTCAGTTTTTTAACGAGATTTTCGGCAATCCCGGTGCGGCGCTTGATCCAGTCGTGGGCAAAGCTGAAGGCTCTTCCGTCCAAAAGCTGATTGAGCGTGAGAGAAACATTCAGCATGCGGTTGTATTGTCTGTTTTTCTCTTCTGCCGTTTCAGGAAGGGCGCCTTCGTAATCTTTCAGCCGGGCCTCCGACGGTGTGTAGTCTGTCCGAATGACGGTCTCCATCAGCCACATTTCGGTGGATTCGATGACGACGGTGCGGGGCATCTTTTTGGCGTGGTTCAGGAGATACATGACGACATCCGTCTTGCCCGGGAAATGAAGAATTCGCTCGGAGCCCTCCAGGGAGCGATGTGCGTAGTGCCACTCCTGTCCGTCTCTGAACGTGTGTATGTTCAGCACTCTGCATTCGGGCATGGCCTCTTGCAAATACTCCATGAAGTTGGAGGCGCCGACTTGGGTGAACGAGTCGCCAATGACGAGCACATCGGAATCCTCCTGGCACTCCTCTGTGGCGTCAACCGTGTAGGTCACATGCCGCTTCCCTTCGGGACGATGCTCCATGACGGAGCGGTAGGACGTGCTGAAGAAATAGTTCCCCAGGGGGCTCAAATCTCCGAAGCTTTCGCCCCTGGCGTAATGCCACACGGGATATGCATACAGGATAATCACCGGGCTGCATATCAGCAATGTCCTTATGATAAATCTTTTCATGCAGGCAGGGTTTTAGAATTGGAAATAGATGAAGGTCTGGGCCTGTCCGGAAAAGAGAACAATCATGGCCATCAGCAGATAGTAAACCGCTAAACGGACAACGGCAGGACAACGTCCTTCGAAATCCAGGGTGTGGGCGCGGGAGCGTTGGAGCCATTCCGTCACCATCATAAACAGGATGGCACACAGTGTGGGTGTCAGCATCCGTCCGGGGTAGTACAGACGTGGCGATGCGAACGACAGAGTGTGGCCGATATACTGCAAGGCGGATCCGATGTCGGGAGCCCGGAAGAAGATAAAGCTGATGACGAAGAGCACGAAGGTCATCAGGGTGCCGCCCCAGTCTTGGAGCGTACGGTTATCCTTGAAATCCCGGGTGTCTTTGCCCTTGCCCAAAAGCACGCGGGGGACGAAGCACAGGGCCAGAAACAGTCCCCATGCAACAAAGGTCCAATTGGCCCCGTGCCACAGGCCGGAGAGCAGGAAGACGATGAAGATGTTGCGGATGTGCTTCCACCGTCCTTCCCGGCTGCCGCCCAGAGGGATGTAAACATAGTCCCTGAACCAGGTGTTGAGCGAGATGTGCCAGCGCCGCCACAGTTCCGCCATGTTGCGCGAGAGGAAGGGCATGCGGAAGTTGTCCATAATGCGGATACCCAGCAGGCGTGCGGAGCCGATGGCGATGTCGGAATAGCCCGAAAAGTCGCCGTAGATCTGAAAGGCAAAAAGTACGGCGGCCAGAGCTAGCGTGGAGCTGCCCTGTGCGTTGTAGTCCGCCCAAACTTCGTTGACATAGACGGCGCAGTTGTCGGCAATGACCACCTTTTTGAACAGGCCCCAGAGGATGCGACGACAGCCGTCGACGGCCGTGTTGTAATCAAAACGCCGGGGCTTCAGAAACTGGGGCAGGAGGTTGGTGGCACGCTCGATGGGGCCCGCCACCAGTTGGGGGAAGAAGCTGATGAAGGAGAAGAAGGCCACAGGGTCTTTTGTGGCCCGCACCTGCCCTCGGTACACATCAATCACATAGGCGACGCTTTGCAGCGTGTAGAACGAGATGCCGACGGGCAAAATGACGTGAATCAGGGGAATGAAGCCTCCTTCGGACAATGACGGGAAAAGGGCCGTCAGGCTTTCGACGAAGAAGTTGTAGTATTTGAAAACACCCAGAACGCCCATGTTCAGAATAACGGTCACGGCGCATATCGTCCGGCGCAGGGATTCAGACCGCTGACCCTTGCCGGTGTCCAACAGCAGCCCTCCGGCGTAAGCGACGAAGGAGGACAGGGTGATGAGGTAGAGGAGATGCCAGTTCCACCAGCCGTAGAAGACGTAGCTTGCAGCCAGAATCAGGATGTTCTGCGCCTTGTAGCGGTCGTTCAGCAGCCAGTAGAGGATGAACACCGTCGGCAGGAAAAGGAGATACTCGAGAGAGTTGAATAACATGGGTGTTTATGTCTTTTCGTCGTTCGTCATTATGTTCATGCACGCATTCCGGACCAGCCAGCGATTTTGTCCAGTTCGTAAAGGACGGTGTCCCGCCATGTGCCGCCGTACAAGTCGGGATACTGCTCTTTCAGCAGCTCTTTCCCGTCGATATTTTTGCTCCCGAGCCTTTTGGTCATGCGTCCCCTCAGGCATCGGCGTTGCAGCGGCGTCAGGGGAATGCGCTCGAGCATGTGGCGCACACAGCGTGCGTTCTCCGCCATATTTTGTCCGCTTTTATCGGCGCGCACCGTAACTTTGGCGGGGTGTTGCCGGAAGCGGTTGAGCGTCAGGGGAATCTCAGCCACGCGGCCCTGCACCATCACGTCGAACCAGAATATCCAGTCTCCGCAGCTGCGGTAGGAGCTGTATTCGCCGGAAACGCCCTTCAGAGCCTCTTTGCGGAACACCACCATCGAGGCGTTGTAGATGACGTTTCTGAAGAGCATTCTCTGCAGCGCAAACTGGCGGCCGTCGTACACGCCGTTGCCCTCATAGAGTGCGGGCTTGTCGGGCGAGGCCTTCATGCGGCGGCCTTCGGCGTCGATGTAAACGGAGCGCGAGAAGGTCATCCGGGTGTCGGGGTCCGAGGTCAGACGCCGGAGGCTTTCTTCCAGGAAGGTCGGTTCGGCCACATCGTCGCTCTCGGCAATCCAGATGTATTCTCCCTGCGCCAGGCTGAATCCCTTCTGCCACTGGAGGAAGGGGCTTCCGGAGTTGGTCCCGTTGTACACGATGTGGCTGACGTGGGGATTGTCGCGATACGCCTCCATGACGGCTCTGCTGTCGTCGGTGGAGCAGTCGTCCAGCAGAATCAGCTCGAAGTCCTGACAGGTCTGGGCCAAAATGCTGTCGATGCGCTCCCTGAGATAGGGGGCGTAGTTGTAGTTGGGCACTATGACGGAAACGCTGCTCATTTCAAATATTTGTCCACGCCGTTCGCCGTCCGGGTGTTGTGTGACGCCATCGCTTGGGCGAAAAGCGCCTCGTTGGCCTTGGCATGATCCTTGGCGGCCGCCGGATGATAGATGTGGCGGATCTGCCCGCCGAACTTCAGGCGCTTCGGACGGATGCCGCTGAAGTAGAGCCGGGCGGTGAATTCGTGGTCTTCGCTGCCCCATCCCTCGATGTCTTCGTTGTAGCCGTTGACGCGGATGAAATCCTTGCGCCAGAAGGCCAGGTTGCAGCCTTTGATGCGCGAGATCCTGTAGCTCTTGGTGAAGCGGGCGACGGCGTTGCGCAGCATCCGGCTGCGTATGCAGTTGAAGTAGTGCGACGAGGCCACCTTGCCGTCCTCCCGAAGCATGATTCTTCCTCCGTAGACGAAACATCCTTCTTCGGCCATGTTGCGGTGGTCCTCCACGAAATGCCGTTCGGGCACGACGTCGCCGTCCATCTCAATGATGTAGTCGCCTGTGGCTGTTGCAACGGCTTTGTTCAGAATCATGGAACGGCGGAATCCCTTGTCTTCGTGCCACACATGACGCACGGGGACGGGCGACGTTTCGGCATAGCGTCGGATGAAGTCCGCTGTGTCTTCGCGCGATCCGTCATCGGCAATGACAATCTCGTCCGGCATAACAGTCTGTCGGGCCACGCCTTCAAGCACGCGTTTGAGGGCCTCCACCCAGTTGTAGGTGGAGATCAGCAGCGTGATGCCGAACGGCGAAGCGCCGTTCCTACTGCGGCCGGAATTATCGGGATGTTGCATTTGTTCTTGAGGGCACATGTTTTTTATGAGTGTTGGTGGGCTGCATACTATTCCGGGAATTCAAATTCGAGTTGTTCGGGCGGGAGCAGACGGAAGGTCATGCGGTGGTAGGGCGTGGGGCCGAAGCGGCGGATGGCCTCGCGGTGTTCGGGCGCGGGATATCCTTTGTTGCCGTCCCAGTGATACTGGGGGTATTCCTTGTGTATCTTCTGCATGAAGTCGTCGCGGTAGGTCTTGGCCAGAATCG
>Ga0326514_10002634_pt1 | contig 11424 bp, 9 predicted proteins | sample 3_2548_0518_D_FD_203653 | JGI IMG/M metagenome (GOLD analysis project Ga0326514, IMG submission 203653) | Bovine rumen microbial communities from UC Davis, California, United States - 3_2548_0518 | ecosystem: Host-associated > Mammals > Digestive system > Stomach > Rumen | place: USA: California... | reverse complement strand
AACGATAGGGTAGTTGGCCGAAGAAAAACACCCGCAAACGCCCTGCTGCAATACCCTTTCCTTACCCACTGGTTATATAAACCCCGTTTTTTAGGGTTAAACATGATTGAGCCGCACAAACCGCTGATTGATAGCGGGTTGGCGGTTTTTTGCATTTCCGATAGCAACAAAACTGCACCAAAAGCGATGAAAAATGCCCCGATTTTTGGTCGGGGCGGGTCAAAATAAAGTTTTACATCCGTCTCACGACGTTGGTGCAAAGATAGGCATTTATTTTGAAACGACAAAAAAACCGCCACGATCATCGCTGACGGTGGCGGGTCATCTAATTAACCTATAAAACCAAAAAAGAAGGCTGGTTCCCCGTTTCCCAACGCCCGCCAGCCGATAGTGACTAATAACAAAAACCCCCTTTCTAAAAAATTATGAAACGAACAATCAGTACAATCTTATCTTCGCCACAGCACCGATGAACGGCTCGACCTTGCCAGTGTTTGCCGTTTTGGAAACTCCTGCACGCGCACCCACCTGCAACCGGTTCGGCTTATAGAGTATCTCGCCACCGGCATAGGGGGTGAAGTCTTGGCGGGCGGTGTTGTAGTCAAGCCCCCCGACCAAATCCAGTTCCCACCTATTGGGAGGCTTGCTGATCGTGACCCGCTCGGTAATATATTCAGTCCTTTGATAGACCTTGATGCTGTCAAGTGACGGCTCATACCCGCTTACCCATGCATCGTAGTCCTTGCATCCGTAGTGCTTTGACGTGATGGGCACCTCCACCGCTATCATATTGCTGGTGTCAGCAAAATGATCCATTATGTTATTGGCCCCAATAAAATGGTCTATGGTGTCGGGGCTTGCCGGGAGCCAGCGCGTCACCCATTTGGTGCGCACGCTGTCCTTCGGGGTGGGGTAGTAGTGCGGGATGGTGTCGTACACCACCACGGTGTCCCGCTCCACGCTCTCGATTACAGGCTTGCGTGTGCAATGGTTGTAGATGCCGATACCCGCAAGCAGGACCAGTGTCACAAGGGCGCAATACAATAAGCGTCTTTTGTCTTTCATAATAAAACTGATAATATTAAAGCAATGGCCGCAACCATCACCGCACCGCACCCGATGCGACCAATGGCCTCGCCCATTGCATCCTTGTTAATATCCATATAAACAACTTTTTTGCGTTCAAACCGCTTATTTTGTAGGATTTGTACATATTAAGCAGGTTTTAACCGCCTTATTTTTGTTTTAAGAGTTACATCAAGGTCGATGTAATCACCTTAACTTTTATCGCAGGTACTTGCCTCCGTTGCACAGCAGGTAGCCGTGACGCACACATTCCAGCCGTCTGAGCCACCCTTTCAAGAAGACGCTGTTCTTGCCCTTGCCGATGGTCATGTAGAATGCCCTGCGCTGATTCCACAGGGCGGAGAACAGGATGCTGCCGTCAAGCGAGTTGATTTTCGCCAGTGACTTGGCACCGATGATGCCGTCATCCTTCAAGCCGAGCGACTTCTGGATGCGCTTCACATAGCCTGCCCCGCTCATCCAGCAGCAGTCTGCAATGAGGAACGCCACCCATTCGTCATTGATTTGGTCGAGTTTCAGTTTGTCCCATGTGTGCCAGCGCAGCACCGCATCCCATTCCTTGTCGCTGATATTCTTGAGGTCTAATAGGCTTGGCTTGGGCAGACCTTTTGCCTTGCGGAAATTGCAGAATGTGGTATAGGTGACGCCCCGCATTGTTGCACCACCTTTGTCATTGGGATGGTTTGACCAGCCACCCTCCCAACTGCGGCAGAATATGCCGTATTTTTCTATCCTAGTCATATTGTCGTTTCAATTTTTTTCGTTACCTTTGTGGTGAAAATGTTTTGTATATTAAATTGTTTACCAGCCCAGCCGTGAGGTTCGGCTGGCTTTTTCTTAGTCAATCGGTTACACATCGTTACCACTTGCATCTGCAGCCTTGTCGATAATGTGCTTGGCGATTTCCACCGCCTGCTCCTTGCTCATCGCATCGGCCACAACCTCGATGGCATGGCTGATGTTCTTGCGGGTCTTTTCTTCTGCCTTCTCATGCATGCTCCAAATCTCCACGATGCACAGCACGATGGCTACAAGGATAGACGCAAGAGGCACACAATGCGTCGTTGACGAATTGAACTGTGCCCATACGAAATGTATCAAGGTGTCAATGCCTGCCGATATGAACAACACACCTTCGTATAGGGCAAACTTTGTGATTGAACGGGAGAACAAGTAACTTGTCCTCGCCTCGCCCCTCAACTTCGCCTTGCGCCAACCAAAAGCGGCATCCATGCACATCGCACCGATAACGACTACCATAGCGACCACCACGATGAGGTACATCACTGGCAAACCTACTAAAATATTTGTGTAGTCCGTAATCATATCAAAACGTGATATTTCTTGTCGGTCATATCATAAGTTCTTTAATTGTGCAACAATGTAATCAGCCACCCACTGATGTCCAACCGCATTGAGGTGCAGGTTGTCACTTGTGTAGGTATTCCAATTCAACGGACACACACCCGATTCTCCGTAGCAGTCAATGACTGGCACTGAATACTTCTTTCCAATCTCCTTGATTGCATCGGCATAATCAACAACATTCAAGTTTTGGGTATTTGCGGAAGAGGAACTTGTGTTGAACGGGGTGAGCAGCACAATGCGCATATTCTTATTCGCATTAATCATGTAAGTGATGATGTCATTCATCGCCCCGTAGAAAGTACTTGTGTCCGTGCTTGATATAGTTCCAAGTGGTGCGTTGTAGCCCTTGTCATTTACTCCAATCATGATTGTGGCAAGGTCGTAGTTCGTCAAATTGACTGCACGGACATGAGTGGTCAAAGAATTACTGGAATTGGCTGTTGATGCCGTCGCTCCAGACCTTCCGTAGTTCGTGTAGGTTTCGCAACTTAAAGCGTCTTTGATGAATGAGGTATACTTGATGTTCGGCTCGTAACGCTCATCGGTGATGCTATCACCGAAAGCCACATATCGACACCCAGCAAACCTGCTCGGCACGGCTTTCACATCAGAAATCTGTGCCGCAAGCGCATTGACTGAACTTTGTAGTCCAGCGACTACTGTGGATAGTTCAGAACCCATAGGCTTATACCCGTATTCTTCATAATCTGTTGCCGTAGTCCCTTTCTCAAACTGCAACTTCGCCGTCTTTCCGTTTCCGCCGATATAGATGTAAACATCGCATGGGGTTTCACATTCGCCTGTAATCTTCAACCCCATGAAATCCGTGTTGTCGAGAAGCTCAATCGTGAAGCCTACTCCTAATTTAGTTCCAAAACTGTTTCCTGTTGCCGCATACAGGATATTCGTGTTTCGAGTTTCTCCGTGAGGCTGGATACTAATTCCGTTGAGGCCGCTCGAAACATCACTTAACTTGATGTTGCTGGAGAACACGAATGTCCCGTCAAGTATTACGTTCTTGATAACGGCAAGGTTGTAGTAGGTACTTGTGTACGGCTTTATCGTTCCATCAGACGTATTGATATACTTATTTTCAAGAATATCTTCTGGGTTAAGAAGGTTTTTTGATGGTGTAACCAACGGTGCGAGTAATGGCATGATGTCGCCTTCCTCCATCGTCTCTGCCGTCACACACGCACCATTGAGAGACCTGACGGATGTTTCGGTAGGCTCAATAAAACCTGAGCCATTGGCTTTGATATATCCCTCGCCATTAAATGCTCTGAATGTTTTGTTGTAGATATGGAATACAGCATATCCATCGTAATTGTAGCCATACACGATTTTACCGCCCGTTGTTGTAGGGGCAGTGGTGTCTGAAGTTGTGCTGCCGATAACTGGCTCGGTAGCAAAATAAGGCCAGCCTACACCTGTAGAATAGTCAATTGCTACAATGCCATCGCTGCCAGCCTTGTACGGGATAGCAATAAGTGAGTAATTATTGTGCGCCTTAATCTCGCCGTTATTGAAATAAGCGTGGTACAAGAAAACGCACCCTTCAATCTTTGAGTATGATTTCTTAACGATTTGCTCGGCATCGGCCTTTGTCTCGTTAAGTTCCTTGCCCATTTCGGCCGACAATGCCTTATCTGCACCACCTGTGGTTAAGTCATTGACTATACCAATATTACTTGGTAATTGGCCTCCAGAGCCATACGGATATATTGTTTTGTTTCCCATAATTATACGTTTTTGCCTTTATAAAGATATTGACCAGTTGTTGTATTAAGCAGATAGCATGTGGCTATTTTGCTTGTGGCCATCGTGAATGCTATTGACACACAACCACTTGGCGCGGTTACTCTGCTACCATCCGCCCATTGAAGGAACTCATTCGACCCGCTACTGGTGTTATATCTGATACCTTGATTGTACCCACTGTCCCCAACAGAATATCGTATAACATCTCCAGGCTGCACTTCGTAATATCTAGTTATGCAACAAGGCGCAGCGGCCACTTTTCCACCGCCGTTGAACCTATAACCGAACTCCCATCCATCCGTACTTGAATAATCAACAGTAGGTTCTGAACTATACACCAAGTCATCGCCCAAGTATGCCTTGGCGATTTTAGTGTCGCCAAGGTACATACCGCCTACTTTCGATGTTCCTATGTAACTCATGATTCAGGAATCAAATAAAGGGTTGAACTGTCTTTCGTGGGAAGTGCCTCATAAGATGCTTGGTCGGCGAGTTTTACTATTGTGGCAACATCAGATGATTGGACTCCACCGCTACCCCCACCAGATGCGCTGATTTCCAGGTCACCAGTTTGTTGATTTGTTGCAATCGTGATGTTTGCACCTGCTGTTAGAAGCGGTTGGTACTGCGGATGAGCGTGATTGAGGTTCACAGTATAGAAATTTCCGTCACTCAGCGCAATGGTGAAAGTTCCATCTTGACTTGTGGTAATGCCCGTGATAGTTGCCTTTCCGTCAACATAGGTCTTGATACCGCCACTCGTCACAGGTTTGGTGGAACTTGCGGTAGGAGTAGAATCAAACGTCAGCGTGTTCTGCTTGCCAGACAACAGCGTGTCGGTTTGCGTCTTTGTATAGACATCGCTTGCATTGGCCTTACCGCTGATGTCCTGATGGGCGGTAATCACCGTGCCCAGGTCAATGACACCGCTTGAATCAGGGGTGTGGTTTGTTCCGTTAATCGTCACCGACTTAACCTCGCCAGCCTCACCGATGGCCTGTGCCACGTCGTCAAGAACCTCGTCGAGGGTTTCGCCATCGAAGTTGTCGTTGTTTACCCTCACCATGCCGGCGGCAGGGGATATCATGCGGCTGTCGTTGCCTTTCGTGATTTTGTCGATATAGTTGTCAGGAATTGCCATATTATTATATGTCTAAGTTATTGTTATTGCCGTATGAAGGGGATGTCCCCTCGATAACCAGGTCGTGGTCATCGCCGAAATAGCTGTCACCGTAACCAAGGATAATCGTGTCGGTGTCACCAGGCCCCGCCACAATCTCCACGGGCATGGTCATGGGCGTGCATGTGTCGAGCGTGCCGTCACTGAAGTTTGGATCTTCGGCCATGTCAACGAACCTGCACTTCAGTTGTCCGAGGTTGAAGCCCGGGGCGTTGAAGAACACACGGATGACCGTGCCGTGGACGCTGCAGTTGGTGCATACGCCGTCGATGCAGGATGCGGTGTAGCGGCTGCTGCAGTCGTTCCAGTCCTCGACATAGAACACCGCCTTGAAGGCCGTAGGCACATACGCCTCGTCATCCTTCATCAGCGAGAACTCCAGCTGAAAGTCGGAGTATCGGTTGACCCTGTAGGTCAAATCCCTGGTAATATCAAAATCGATGCTCATATTATATTGTTTAATCTGTTAAACTAACTCCAGGTGTTTCCCCCGTCATGGGTGACCTGCACACCGCCGCTCGTAATCCGTGCCCCGTCGGTTCCCTGCATCACCGTCACACCGCTTGCGTTGACCGTCGTGGTCTTGGTGGTGGCTGCAAAGCAGTCGGTGCGGCTGTTGGACGGGTCGGTGCCTCGGATGTATAGGCGGTAGGTGCCGCTTGTGAAGGTGCCGATTTTCTTGAATGCATAGGTGTACTTGAAACGGATGGTGAAACTTACGTTCTCGCCCTTATCGAAATAGAGGATGAAGTTGCCGTTGCTGTCCGTCTCGGCCTCCACGAAATCGGTGAGGTACTGCCGCCCGTCACGCATGACCTTGACCGAATATTGTACACTTTTGGAGATGAGTGTAAAACACCTCTCGTTGGTGAGTTGTGCCCCGCAGTCCAACAGCAAGAATCCAGCGGCGTTGGTCGCACCGATGGACACGCTGACGGCGTTGAGTTGTGCGGTGGCCTCGTCCGTGGCGGTGTCTACAACCGTCACGGTGCTGTCCTGTACCGTGGCCCATGGAGCGTAACCCCATCCGACATCCTTGACGATGAGGTTGTACTTGTCCTCTACGGTCGCCGTCGGGTTTCCGCTGATGCGGTACCCAACCCCGTTGTCGTAGAGTTCGCTCTGCAGGAACTCGGTGTAGACCGCCCCGAGGGCATAGGTGTATTCGCTTCGATCGCCGTACTTAGACAGGTATTTCCCGTCGAGCGCTGCCATGGCGGCGTTGACCTTGTTGAGTTGGTTGCGCAACTGCGACACCTCGGCCTCCAGTGCAGCAATCTTATCCGTGATGGGTGTGAGGTCTACGGAATACCCGCTGCCGCTACCCCCCGCCACGGCTGTCGAGCCTACTGTGGCGTTGGAACCGCTACCCTGTGCGATATTGTATTTGGCTATTATCATAACTTCTCTACAAGTTTTAAGTCGCTCTTGCGGCGCTTCACGTCGAACTCCATCTTGTCAGCGATGAACGTACACCCGAGGGTGCTGCTTGCGAACAGCGTTGCAGGAAAGATACTGAACATCGGCTTCTTGAGTGACACGGTGAACACCTTGGCGGGTGCCGAGTACTGCTTGGTGAGCCTCAGCACCATCCATTCCTCTGCCCTGAGCGTGCCGTCGCTGACCTCTCCCGTCGTGCCGTGGTAGGTGGTCACGCTCCGGGCGTCTGTGGTAAGGGCGGCATTGGAAAGGCGGTCAACGTAGGCATAGATGCCTCCGCTCTTCACGGCCACGCAACTGTAGTTGGGCTTCTTGTTGTCCCATGTGCAGACCTTGAACTCCACGTCCTGTGCCTCGCTGACGTAGTCTGCGTTGATGACGTTGGTGTATTCGGTGTCGGTGCTCTGGTCGCCGCTGTATGACGGGTCACCGATGGCAGCCTTGATTTTAAAGTTCTTCAGCGCAATCAGGCGTGCCTGGTATCCGGATGACCCCCCGAAGTCCATCGGGTTGAGGATGGTCAGTTTCGGCGTGCCGGTAAGCACTCCCGAGATGGGGATGGCGTACCCCGTTTCCGTCAATCCCATGTCCCACGTCACGGTGTTGACGATTCTAAGTTCCTTGAACATATTGGCATCTGCGCGGAGTTCGTCGGTGCCCTCCTTGACGAAGTAGAGTTTGAAGATGCTCTCGGTAGTCGTCCACTGCTCACCATCCCACCACATGTCGCCCTGCTGCAGTTTGCAGCGGAGGTACGCCATAGGCTGCGAGATGTCCTTGCGGCCCCGGTTGATGTCGATTTTATCCTGCCCCGAATCAATCGGGTAGTTGCTGTTCTTGGTGGCCCCGTCCCACAATACACCGCCGCTGATGACGTAGTAGGCGTTGTCACCGCCGTAGAGCGCCGACACATCCTCGAGTTCCGTCTCCATGTACGGGTAATTGGTGGCATCCCACATGTGCTCCGTGTCTGCGTTGCTGTAATTCGGCTGGTCTGCAAGGGGGTTGACAAGAAGGATGTAGTCGTCCATGTCAAGACGTGAGGGTGCATCCTCATCACGTTCATCCGTGTAGGTCTTGATGAACTTCGTTACGTCTTCATACTCCTTGGCGTGCGTTGTCCAGTAACTGACACTGGAAATCTGGCGCATCCACAAAATCTCGCTGCGGATCATGAAGGCACCGCTCAAGGCCAGCGTGTCGGTGTAGCAAAGCGTGGGATAGTTGTTGGTGACATCATCCCATGTGCTGCCGTTGTACAGGTACTTGTGGCAGGTGACTGACGGGTTGGACATGTACTTGATGAACACACCCGACATCCATGTGGGCGATTCAAAGGTGCTGCCGTTGTCGGCCTTGCCGTTGATGTCGACGAACACCAGCATCTTGGTGTTGGTGTCGCCCATGGAGTTACCCGCCACGTTCTCGATCACGTCACCATACATCGGGCCTCTATCGTCACCGAGGTCGTAGTTGGTGGTCTTGGGGCACTCCATGTGTGGGTCGGTCTTGGTGATGTTCGCGGCTCCGTCAAAAAAGTCGGGCAGGACATCGTCATAGTCGTTTAATTTGCACTTGACGGTAATCTTATTGAAGACGTCACCCAGGGACAGCGATGCGCTGTCGTCATAGTGCAGCCCCTTCTCGATCTGGACAAGTTGCCCCGTGGTGGTCGTTGACGTGGGGGCGGCGCTGCTGCCTATGGTGTAGCGGTACCAGGTCTCTGTTCCGTTGCCCGCCTTGACGCTGTCATAGTCCACGAAATACACGCCAAGGCCGTTGCCCGTAACGCTGCAGCCCAGGAACAGGGCAATCTGCTCCAACACTTCCTGGCACGTCCATGCGGTGTCGGCATCGGTCTTCTTCTCGTCGCTTTTTTTGTCGAAAAAGTTGTTCTCGCTGACGTAGAGTTTGTCCATGATCGCACCTGCATCGCCGGGGACGTTGGTGTTCCTGGGCACATAGAAGTTGTTGTAGCAGTGGCACTGCTGGAGGATGTGGTCTACGATTTCACGGAACGAGCGCACCGCCTTGCTCTCGCCAACTGGCGTGTACTTGACATACTGCAACGTGCTGATGCCGTCGATGCACTCCAGTTCGATGGTGTCGATGGCCTGGTAACTCATGTCGTAGAGGTTGGGCGTGGCATACCCAACCCACTCGACGATGGCACCGCCGAGGCTGAGTTCTACCCGTGTGCCCTGTGCGGTAGGGCTGTAGATGTCGAACATGTAGTCCTCCGTCACCACCTGGACGGTTGCCCCCGTGCCCTTCATCGCCTTGTAGATGGTGTCGTCGCCGCTGTCCATCGTCGTGACAAACGGCGTCTCACCCATCGTGATGGGCACTACCGTATCGTTGTCGGCGTTGTACGTCGGCGACCACCCCGTGTAAATCCTCACGAAATGCACCACGTTGGTGCTGTCTGCGAATTTTCCCTCGTATATCATGACAATTTCCTCGTTTTGCGGTTGTAGTTGTTAAGAACGCCTTTCAGTTGGGAGCCTTGGAGGACGAATTCCACCTGCCCGCCTGCGTTGGGGCCTACCCCGCCGTCAAGCATGCGGAACAGCCTCGACTGCTGCCCTGGTGTGATAATCATCTCACCGGCATTTGCACGGACATACATCTGGTCGCCGTGATAACTGTTGCCCTTGATGATACCGCCCGATGCATATCCGCTCGTCAGGCTCTTGATCTGAGCGACCATAGCAATCAGTTGTGCAAGTCCTGAGATTCCGAATGCTGCCCAACCGATAGGCCCTAACTGCCCTGCGCCCTTCATTGCCATTGCGAATGAAAGGGCCAAGTTTCCTATCGTCTGTGCAATGAGACCGCCGATCTGCATGCCCTTATCCTCCATGGCAGAACCGATGGCGCTCACCGCTTGACCTGCAGAACTGAGGGCAGCGCCCATCGCACCGATTTGCGCCTTTGTGTCACCGACATCGCTCTTGAACACGCTTATGGTGTTCATGATGTTGGCGAAGGTCTGCATCGTCAGGTTGCCCATGTCGCCCATCGCCGTGCCTATGCCCTCGTAGAGTTCAGATGTGCGCTCAATCTCTTGATTGAGATACATCTGTTCTTTGATGAGTTTTGCGTTTGGGGAGTCGGGGATGTTCACGCCGCTGAGTTTATTAGTAGTGGTTGGCTTATTCCCGAACAGGTCGCCGAACTTGCCGAGATTGGCGCTGTCGGTGCCCTTCTTGAGCCGCTCGGTAGAATTTTCAAACTGCTTGAGCGCTTCTTTGGCGGCATTGATTTTCCTGTACAGGTCGGTAAACTGCTTCCCGTATTCCGCAAGTTGTTCCTCGCTGAGTTGGGTAACATCCACGTTGCCCTGCAATGTCGCGTTGAGTTTGCTGAGTTGGGCCTCGTAGTCCTTCAGAGAGCCGGCAGTGTAGGAAGGGGTGTTGGAAGACCTTCCAGCGCCGCCTTTCTTGCCTGTCTTTTTCGAGCCTCCACCCGTGGGAGCGGTGACAACGGGAGTGGCGGCTACGGGTTCGCCCTTCTGCAACCTCTCCAACTCTTTGTTGTAGGCACGGATATTGTTGTTGCGCATGGCTAATTCCTCGCTCAGTCTCTTGACGTTGCTTTCCCATCCCTGGACATGGGTTGTCTTGAGTGAGTTTATCTGCCTTGCAAGCGCGTCTGCCTGTTCTTTCTCGTATTTGCGCTCGTTGCGCATTTCGTTGATGACCTGCTGACGGGCCTGTTTATCGTTATACCTGCGTTTGCCGCTGGTATCGGTGTCGTTCTGATAGTGCGCCAGCCTGTCGTTTGCTCGCTGCTGGATGCGGCTGTTGGACTTGGTAGCATGGTCGCTGATGCGGGCCTCGGCGCTGTTCCTCATGAGCAGGGCAAGCCCTTGAAGCGCCTGATTGATGAGACCGATGAACGACTGAAGGAAACCGTTGCTCTCACCGATGGCTGCCGTCAGTGTCGTCCATGAGGATGACAGGCGGTTGAGTTGGGCGTCAAGCGTCTTGCCATTCACCTCGGCTTGAAGATGCGCCTCGCTGGTTCCCGTTACGGCTTCGGTGAGGTTCTTCACTTGTTCGGTGGAGTCGGCAAGGATGGCTGCGGCATTGTAGTTCCGCTTACCGAACAGTTTCACCATCTCGTTGGTGTCGCCCATGCGTGCATGGAGGTTCTCCAGTGCCTTGTCGAGACCAACGACCTTGGGATTAAGGTCATCACCCGCTGTGGTGCCCAACACGAGCAGCACGTTACGCAGTGCGGTGCCCGCTTCGGCTGCGTCAGGCATACGCTTGGCAAGAGCCTCAATGAGTGCCGTGCCTTCCTGGACACTCAGCCCCGCATTGCGGATGGCCGAGCCGCTCTTCGTAAAAGCGGTGGCCAGATATTCGATGTTGCCCGCTCCGTTCTTGGAGCCAGCGGCCAGCACGTTGATGTATATCTCAGCCTCCTCGGCGCTCGCGCCCATCTGGTTCATGATACCGGTAAGAGACTCGATGGATACCTCGAGGGGCATGACACCTGCCTTTGCGAGTGTGGCCGCGCTGCGTGCTATCGCGTCAAGAGCCTCTGGGGATTTCAGCAGTTCGGGCATCTTGCTGCCGATG
>Ga0326514_10002633_pt1 | contig 11425 bp, 12 predicted proteins | sample 3_2548_0518_D_FD_203653 | JGI IMG/M metagenome (GOLD analysis project Ga0326514, IMG submission 203653) | Bovine rumen microbial communities from UC Davis, California, United States - 3_2548_0518 | ecosystem: Host-associated > Mammals > Digestive system > Stomach > Rumen | place: USA... | reverse complement strand
TGGGTGGAAGAAGAGGAATAATAAATATTATTTCCATCAGTCCATATACTACTGCCATAAAAATTAGTCAATCCATTCCATGTTTTTGTTGTCCATGTGGAAGTTGACTTGTCTAATACATATTGGGTGGAAGAAGAGGAATAATAAATATTATCTCCATCAGTCCATATACCACCGCTATAAAAACTAGTCAATCCGTTCCACGTTTTTGTTGTCCATGTGGAAGTTGACTTGTCTAATACATATTGGGCATTGCCATAGGAATAATAAATATTATCTTCATCAGTCCATATATTACTGCTACTAAAACTAGTCAATCCATTCCATGTTTTTGTTGTCCATGTGGAAGTTGACTTGTCTAATACATATTGGGTAGAAGAAGAGGAATAATAAATATTATCTCCATCAGTCCATATATCACTGCTACTAAAACTATTCAATCTGTTCCACGTTTTTGTTGTCCATGTGGAAGTTGACTTGTCTAATACATATTGGGTAGAAGAAGAGGAATAATAAATATTATCTCCATCAGTCCATATATTTTCGCCGCTGAAACCAGTCAATCCGTTCCATTCCTTGGTCTTTACCTCATAATCATACTTAAGTTTATTATTCTTCTTGGAATAAATATTATCGATAATCTTATTATTACTAGAGCCAGAGTCACTTATAGCTTTTAAATTGTAATCTATTCCTCCGATTCGTATTTTCGAAATATCAGGCATTGATTACACCTCCTTTGTTATCATGGAGTAGGAGTAACAGGTGTTGATGTGATGGTTGCGGCAGTTCCAGTGAATGTAGGAGCAGCGACGCTAATACTACCCGATTCTGTAACAACAGTCTGATCAGCACTCTTAACTGGAAGAGTTCCTGGATCAAACACCAAAGTCTCAGAAGTAACAGTCATAGATGGCAATGTACCAACACTAGTAATACTATTAACTGTTGTTGTTGTATCATTTCCTTTTGTAACCTCTGGCTGAGAAACAGTGCCGACTGGTGTGTATGATGCTTCTACAGAATCAGCAAATGCTAAGTTTCCAAGGTTAGCTGCACCAAGACTCTGCCATGAAGAGCCGTTAAATACAAATTCCTCACCATCATACTGAGCAACATCGCCTGTTTCAGCTGTATGAGATTCACCAGCAATTACAATAGTAGCTGTGGTAGAACCATCTGTTAATTCGGTTGTAGTTACACCAACCCACTTAAGAGCATTTCCTAAACCAGAAATAGCAGCTCTAGCAGTAGCATCCTTGATATCAAAAGTTACATTTGTAGTTGTTTGTGTACTAGGATCGTACACTGGTAAAGTAATATGTGAAATATCTGACATAATTATTCATCCTTTCTTTAACTAAAAATTAGATCTTCTTCTACAACTCTTACATTCATTCCTCCACCAGAACCCTTTAGATTTGGTGTGTCATAAGAGCCTTCGTCATCGGTTATTGTGAGAACATACCTGTCCGGTGTGCTCTCTTTTACTTCAATTGTTGGGGAAAAGCCATCATCACCCTTAGGGCCCTGATCTCCAGTATTGCCCTTTGGGCCAGCTTCGCCTTCATCTCCTTTTGGGCCTTGTTCTCCGGTGTCGCCTTTATCACCTTTTGGGCCTTGTTCTCCAGGATCTCCTTTAGGGCCGACTTCGCCATCAGCAACGTCCATGACATCGGTTTGAACCTCTCCATTATCTAAAGTCCACTTAAAAGTAACTCTATGTCCACCTTCTATCTCGGTGATCGAATCTATAGTACAGTTTTTACCTTTAACAGCTCCGCCGCCTTCCATAGAGTCATCTGTGTATTTCTTACTCAATGCATATGATACTACATCCATTCGTTAGCACCTCCTACATCTTCACCCAGCTGTTTTCTGGGCCCAAAATATATACCTCAGCTGTGCTTCCGTCAGCAACAATACAGATTGAGCCGAATGCCACAATACCATTGTCACCGTCTGCTTTTCCGCCAGTACCTTCTGTGGTTGTAGTAGGAAGTGTTGCAATATCTGAGTTGGAGGTCGCTAGGAACTCCGTTTTATTTCCTTCAGTTTTATTCTTAATGTACATAATTAAAGACCTCCTAAAAATATTTAAATTAAAAAGAGGGCCAGTAGATGGCAGTTCTACCAGCCCAAGGAAAGAAGTATATATTTAGTGATACTCGCTAAATTAAGATGCTGTATAAGCAACGGCTCCGGTAGCCTTGGTATATACATAAGTTCCGCTTCCGCCGTACAATGTAATAGTATCAGTGGAATTAAGCGCACCAGTAAGAACCTCAATAGAAGTTCCATTGTCTGCGATAACGCCAATAAGATCCTCAGCGCCTAATCCTGCTGGGATTGTTGCTGCGCCTTCAGAAATTACGATCTTGAAATCTCCTGTTTCTCTTCTTAATCTCATGATAAATTCCTCCATTTTGAATTTCTATAATGGAAAGCCAACCAACTCCCAGACATTGGGGAGCCAGCCAGCCTTCAAACCTTTAGTTATTAGTTATTCTTCTTGAGAACAACTGCTGAGAATGGCTTAATCATAGCACCAGAGCATCTGGTCTCGATTAAGTACTTCTGCTGGTTGTAATCGATGTCGAAATCATCGAACATGTTTACAGAACCACCCTTATCAGCACCTACATTATAATCGTTAAGGTTCAAGTAGAATGCCAATACATCAGATGGCATATAAGGGAAAGTAACAATACGGCTAACACGTAAAGCTGTAGCAAGCTCAGTTACATCCTTATAGATTCTACGTCCAGTTGTGTCCTCAAGAAGAAGCATATCAGCAAGAGTAGCCTCTGTTGTGAACATAATTGGGTTACCAGATCCACGATACTCAGCACGTGAGCGGATAGTAGTGTTGATAAGTGCATGAGCCTCAGACTCACCAGAAGCTGGAGTTACAGTCTTCTGAATTGTATAGAGCTCAGAATCGTTAATGATTGGACGAATGTGATTCTCCTGAATGTGATCGTCATCAGAAGCAAGACGACCATCACCAACAAGAATAGCACGAGCAAGCTCCTCATCAAGCTTAAGTCTCATCTCACCCTTGATCCATGATACAACATCGAAATCTGTGATATCGACAACGTCATCACGATCGAGCTTCTGCTTCTTATAAACTGTCTGAGGGTCGGTAGTTCTCTTTAAGAGTGAGAATACCTCTTCCTTCTTAAGCTTACCCTTAAGGTAACCTCTAGCCCTAGCCTCATCCTCACGGATATCAGCATACATAGACTTAATTCTGCTGAATGGGGTCTTGTGTACTCCGTTCATTACGATCTGAACCCACTCCTGTGGCTCATTGTTGATGAACTGTGGTGGAAGACCATCCACGTTCTTATACTCTGGGAATAACCAGTCAATATTCTGGATTCCATAATCCTCTGCGTGTGCAAGGAATGAATCTCTAAGAGATCCCTGATGCTTAGCATCCTCAAGAATTACCTGAAGTCCTTCTGAGTGCATTAATACATCTTCCTCGTCATAACCATAATCACTATCAAATAAGTTGTGTTTCATCTCGGTTCCTCCTTCATCGATACCATTTTCTTCTAAGATTTGTCCAATAACGGCATATACAGCTGTCTTCTGATCCTCAGTAAGAGTATCGAAGATCTCACCGACTGTAGGTCCGTCATTATCAGCGTGAGCAAGTGCCATTGTCTCATCCTCCTCGTCTAATAATCCATGTTCCAACATTACAGCCTGTGTTAATTTTACAACCGCTGCCTGCTGTTCGTCATTTAAAGTATCCAAAGCTTCAATAGCTTTATCTGCATCGACATCACCATTATCTTCAATAACTCCGTTGTCGATTAATACCTGATCAATAATGATGTCTACTGCTTCTGCCTGGCTATCGTTTAATGTGCCAAGAACCTCAGCGGCTTCTTCATCATCCATTTCATCAAGCTCTTCATCGTCGGTTTCGTCGTCTGTTTCTTCTGTTTCTTCATCTGACTCGTATTCAGATCCGTCAGACTCCTCAAAATTCCCATCAGACTCACCGTCGCCATCAGCGCCATCGCCACCGTCTCCGCCGTCGTCATGCATAAACCATGCATCGTCGATATACTCATCGTTGTAAATAATAGCTTCTTCATCACTAAACTCACCATGAGTAATTACAGAGTCTATATATGCTCCAGGATTAGCTCCAGATAACACGAGACTAACTTCTCTTATCTGTCCATGCTGAACATTGCCACCATTCTGTTTAAGATGGTTAGCAAATATAGATAAGGAATTGACATCTCCATGTCGAACTAATTCTTTTGCTGTACGACCAGACTCGGAATCGTTGAATGCACAGTACGCATAAACACCATCGGCGCGATTCTCAAGCATGGCATGACCTAACACATTATCTGCTGAATTATGTTGGTGATTCCATACCAATGGTACGACCTCGCCATCATTATCACTGAATGCGTTAGGCATAATTGTGCGGCCATCTGAACATTTCAGGTTTGCCCTGGTTGCCCAGCCGCCAAAATCATACTCAAATTCACTCATTTTGAATTTCCTCCTCTGGCATTTCATTATTCATGTTTTCAACTTCTATCTCAGCGTTAGATTCGCTAAGATTACTGTTCTTTAACTCATCAGCCTTAGGATCATCGGCAGGTTTCATACCAACAATCTGTCTAAGCTCATTAGAAGTCATAATTTCATTTCTAGTGAATGTATCAGCAACATTTGCAATACTATCAATAGGAACAAGTTTGAATGGATCTCTAAATGATACAATAGATTGGCCTTGAGTTCTTGCCGTCTTGGATAAGAATTTTCTTCTCATCTCATCCGTGATAGCAGCTACAATAGGCTCAATAGTTCTTGAGTAGTAATTCAACATAACCTTCTCATCTGCAGTACCATTCATTATTTCATTCGTGATTCCAAGCTGGCTGTATAGTGTCTCAGTCAGAAACTCGACTTGCTTTAATAATTGGTTCTCGATTGGTCGGTTAATCTGAGTTACTTTCTCAGTAGCATCGGTATAAGCAATACCGTACTTTGTATTGGCCAATTGTGATTCTATATCTTTTCTTCGTGCCTCAGCCTGCTGCTTTCTAGCCTCAGATCTAATTGAAAAAGGCAACTGAATAATAAGATCTAATTTACCAGCAGACGATTGCTCATCTACTATATCTAGCAATGCTAGTTTTCGAATAAGTCTCCTAAGCGTTGAGTTAGGCTCGTTCATTACGGCATAAAATGGATTCTCGATAATTGCTGTTGTTTCCTTTTCAACAACTTTATCCTCATATTTACCAGTTCTATCGTTATAAACTCTAACTCTCACATGTCTAGGAAACCATTCGATAATTTTAGCAGTACGCATTGATTCGATATCAAAACTCATAGTAACTTGTGGATTTAATGTTGTGTCTATAGGAACTATAGCAACCACACCTTCATCAAACATTGACATCGCAACATCCTGCATAAATGCTCTACCGGTTTGATCGATATTAGCATCGTACTGTAAACAATCGTTCAAATGTGAGAATATAGTCTCTAAATACTTATCATTCAGATCAATTCTCGCATGAACTATTTTGGTCTGAGCCACATCCACAGCCATTCTGTTTAGAACCGATGTGACTATAGACTTCTCAGCACCTTTACTGAAACGAGGTCTATCGATTCGACGAGCATAACTAGCACCGTAATCGTATTTAGTTGGGTCTTTGTTCATGAATGCATTCCAGGCATGTTGTAACCTAGAACCGAAGCTCATTTCCATAGATTAGACCTCCTATTTCTTCTTTTTCTTGAAAAGGTTATTCCAAGCTTTTGTTAAAGCATTAGAAGCTTTCTTTGCTCCAGAGCTAACTGTCTTCTTGGCATTCTGTGCAGCCTTAGAATGAGTAGCATCCCAAGCTTTATTAGCTATCTTAGTTGTTGCATTGTCGTAGTTCTTAGCAGCTGATTTAATTGCTTTCTTAGCCTTAGGGGTAGCCTTTACTGCCTTATCAGCGATCTTAGTCGTTGCTTTATCGTAATTCTTAGCAATGTTTTTAGCAGTCTTCTTAATCTTAGGAGTAGCCTTTAAAGCGCTGTCAGCAATCTTGGTTGTAGCGTTGTCATATCCCTTAGCAACTTTCTTAGCGGTCGCTTTAGCCTTACCTGGGGCAGCTTTTACTGCTTGTTTAGCTTTTGCTTTACCCTGTTCTATAGCATGCTCAGCCTTTGCTCTTTTAGAAACTGGTGTTACTTTTGTTCTATAATCCACTTCTTTAGATTCATATGCATCTTTTCCATTACGAACTCGGCCCCAGCTTCTTTCTATACGCTCATCAACACCTTTTGGTCTTCCTTTTCTATCGGTGTTAATTATATTGGTCGTGGTTTTGCTAGTTGGCGAAAGATATCTATAACCTCTACTAGAACTAGCGCCTCCATGATTCTGAGGAGCATTCTTAAGCTGCTCTGCTGCTTTTCTTTTGGCTACTGGGTCTCTAGATTCAGTTCTCTGCGCAGCTCCTGTTCCAGAATATACTGTAGTCTTACCGTTTGCCGATCTCTGGTACTGATAGTGCTGCTGTGACGCATTTCCGCCTCCAGTTCTTGATGCTGGAGCCGAGTTTAACTGATGTGCTTTTACAGCATAAGTCTTTCTATCAGTTGTCCTTGAAATGGATCCGTTAGCATTTCGAACATTTGTATTACGACCAGTGGTTACACCATTTCTAGAAGTTCTATCGGTTGTCTGATACTGGTAATGATCCTCTCCATGAGACTGATTACCGCCAGTTTTACCAGCTTTGTATGCTGCAACCTCTTCTTGTGTGTAAAGATACCTATACTGACCGCCACCAAGGTCGACTTTCATTAAATACTTTTGATTCTGCATTTTTGGCATTTTGATTTTACCTCCTTCGTTCTAGATCTGGATAATACACTTCGTTCAAGAATTGGTTGAATGAGTTTACCCTTCCAGATGCCTTGAGTCTGTTATAAAGATTTTTATATGACGGTGCTAACTTAGCCTCGGTCATAACTCGACTTGGAGATGATGCGTTTTTCTTAATCGCATTTTTCAAACCTCTCGTCGTGTTGATTACATCCTGTCTATAATCATATCCACCCTTAGATGGTTTATTATCTAAGATTGCCTTATTCAACTGCTTACTAACAGCACCAACTGCAGCATCAACTGCGTAATCTGCTAGTCTTTGTCCTGCTATAGATGCCATACTTGCTGCGAATTGTCTCCTTGCCTGCTGTTTTTCCCATTTTCTTTGAGCTTTGGCGAACGATTGATTATAAGAATCTTGGATATAGCGGTCATATAGATTTGCTTTATTTCTGTAGAGACTTTGTGCATAATAATTACTGATATTATCTCTGTGTGATCGTTCATTATAGCCCCGCATATCATTAAGCGCTTTTTTATGTATCCATTTATCCCTATATTTATCATTTCTCAATCTAAATGAGTCTACTTGGGCGTCAAGACTTTGCCCGTTCTCATATTGATTATCCATTATTCGATTGTTTAAAGCGTCCCAATCGTCACTCGCTCGCTGTTTAGCAATTTTCATCGAAGATCTACGATGTCTTTTTTCTCGATCAATGTAGTGCGAATAAGTCGCGTATGTTTTAGCATCTTTAGCATAGCCAGGACCAACACCATAGTGCTGTCTACCCATTGGAGTTAGTGAACCATCTTGATTCTGATAACGTCTACGACCCCATCGCATACCTCTTATGCCGCTATGAGATAATGAGTTTATTTCGTATAACAAAAGGAACACCTCACTTTTTCTTTTTCTTATTATCGTCGTTATTATTGTTATTATTTGACAAATTAAAAACCTGTTCTCCAGCTGATTTATTAATAGCTTTCTTTATCTGATGAACCGCATATGGCTTAGCAACATCATTGAGAAGTGCATTACCCATTGTTTTAACCGCTTGCATTGCGATCTTCTTAGCTGGGTGTTGATATGCAGACACATACTTAGATCGCGCAGTTCTAAGATTGTTTTCGGAATCATAGAAATTCTTTTCCAAATCAGCGCGCCTCTTAAATTCATTGAGTTCATCATCAGAATAATGAGAGGCGTTTCTTCGTTCATGCGTCGAGTAAACTTTATACTGCTGTGCTTGCTCTTTCGCTTGACGTCTCTTCATACGACTATAGTGAATTCGACCTAGAGGTGTTAAACTACCATCTGGGTTTTGGTATCGTCTACGACCCCATCTCATACCTTTAGTGCCACTGTGCATCATGGCATTATATGAATCCGCTTCCATAGCGTAGTACATGTGCTAACACCTCCTTACTCAAAGGCATCTCTGTTGAGCTTAAATGCCACCCATGCATCCATCATAGCAGCAACAGCATCAATCTTAGCCTCTTGTCTTTTCTTGTAAAGTTTTCTGTTTCCATTTGTATCTTCGAGTGTTATACAGTTACCCATAGCAAAACACATGAGTTCCTCGTCGAATAGAAGCCTTCTTTCCTCGGCAAGCTTCTTTAATTCGCCCAAAGGAACCGATTCAGTCTTGGCACCCTGTATAACTTTCTCTATTCCGAAAGGTCCGTTCTCCATTTCCCACCTCGCAACAAAGTCTTTTGCATTATATGGGTCAAAGCCCATACATCGCACATCATATGCATTATCAATGATGAACTGATCTAGATCCTCATACACTAACATCATGTCTAGGATCGTTCCATCCATAACCATAAGACTTCCTTCATTTATGAAAGTGTCGTACTTAATTCTCATAGCCGATGGGAGTTTCATTAGAGTACTTTCGGAAATATAGTTTCTGGTTTTAATACCAAAGTCTCCATTTGACAATGGGAAGATGAATGTAAATGCACAGAAGTCGTCTCCCTGAGATAAATCACAGCCCATAGCGCATGGTAAATTCCAGAACTTTCTTCTTCTATGAGGTAAAGTCTCCTCATAAGTGAAGAAGTATGTATAACCTTCCATAGGTATACCAAATCTCTTCGCTAGAATATCATTTCTAGCAGCTGGAGCATTTTCAGCTCTTTCCACATCTAATTGGTATGTCTCATATGTGACTGTCATTCCAAGATTAGGATTTGCCTTAAGCCACATGTCTGGATCTGATACTTCTTCAACCTTATCCAGCTTGTAATACCAGATGGATACATGAGGATTGTAGTAATCTCCTTTTAAGATGTCTAAAAGCTCCATCTTGATTGTATCACCAGAACCATTACGGACTGTACCTTCCGATGATGCAGCAATTATTATGTAATCGTCCAATTTTGATGCACCCTGCTCCAAAGCACCGACCACATCTTCTCTAACATCTCCGGAAAGCCACTCGTCAACCGTTGATACTTTTGGTCTTAATCCCTGAAGCTTGTCAATACTCATTGGTCTGATCTCTAGAAGCGATCCGGTCAAGAAATTCTCAATACCTTTCTTGGTTGGAGCGAGCTTCTGTCGGTTAGCTTTAGATCCTGTAGTGTTCTGAAGCGATCCCTCAGTTAAGAATTGGAATAATGGCCCTCTTGCTCTTGTTATAGCAGTTCGTATTGGGGACATAACCTCTTCTGACTGCTTCATGGTTGGAGCTGTAGTAACTTGGTGAGTTGTAGAGACATCTACATTCAACTCAAAGTTCTGTATGCAAGAGAGATACATTGATTTAGCAGCTCCTCTTGCTATAATCAGATATTGTTTGTTCCTGAGACGCTTACAGATCTTTCGTGTTTCGAAATGACCAGATTCTCCGTGCTTACCAGGGACATAAACAGATCGTTCGACGAAGTAATACCAGCCATATAGATCTTCTGCCCATAATTTGAACGATGGTAATAGTGTTAAATCCGATCCATCAGTCAAAGTTAGCTCTTCTTCACAGAATTCGATCCAACCCTCAACGGCGTCTTCGTCGTAATAGTATCTAGGATCGGCTATGAGGTCGTCTATCAAGTTCATAGCCATTGAAATCTCTTCACAGACAGGGATCTCTCCTCTGAGAACTTGTTCCCTGAACTGTCCGTAGTATTTCGGTACGGCTGTGTTTGATAAACTCATAGTGTCACCTTCTTTTAACGTCTTTTTACACCTCTTTGATATGGATCTACAACTTTAGCACTTGTTATTCTTCCTTGTTTATCACGTTCAACTTTTACACCCATACCAGTTTTATTAGCTACTCGAACAACGGAAGCCAAACCTTTGTTTTGTTTAACTTCATCTCTTGAATACTGAGTTGCTATACTAATATGCCCTGGGTTTTTCGCACCAGCTGCCTTTTCTTTTTCATATCGTTGTATCCATTTTTTAGCTGTGGATCCGGATTCTTTAGGGGAATTGCTATAATATTTATGTTCATCTATTCCGTAATTATTCACATATTTTTGTATTCTTTGTTTACTCTTTAAATATCGAGCGTCGGCTTTTGCTGATGCTAACGATAAATTGGAAACTTCCTTTGTCGCTTTGCTTATTCTATTTTCAAGTTTTCCAATCTTTTTATTAATTTTGTATTCTTTTCTAAGACTACGTCTAGCAAATGCACCCGGTTGTTTACCAAGCATTTCCATTTTATACCTAGTTTTCTGATTCTTAGATTTAAGAATATCTGATTTGGCTTGTAATGCATCTCTTTTTTGCTTTAATTTATTTTCGGCATTAATATAATAGCTCGTGTGTTTTGCGTTTTCTAGACTCCGCCTTGCATCGTCAGCGCGCCCTCTATTTAATGCTAATTGTGACTCCAGCTTATTATACCGACGTTCTCCTGCTGGAGTTAAAGACCCATTCTCGTTCTGATAACGTCTTCTACCCCACTTCATACCTTTTATACCATGGTGATATAAAGAATCTGTTGTGTTAACAGCATAGTATGTTTCCATTATTGTTTTTCACCTACCATTCTTCATCATAATCATCATCTGAACCATTTCCTGAATATCTTCGCATTGCATTAATAGCTCTTGTGTACAATTCCTCACTAGACTTGGCAGATTCGAGTGCTCCTACTTTTGCTTCTAATAGTTTGTTCTCTCTTTCGATCTTTTCTCGCTCTAATCGCTCCTTCTCAGAGCCTAGCTTGAGGAAATGACATATCAATTGTGATGAGGCCGTGCCCTCTCGTATCTTTCGCTCTGCTTCATCCATCGCAAGAGCTATAAGTTGGTTCTCTCTGGCCTCTGGAGTAGTAGCAGGCCTAGACTTTGAAGTAGTTTTAGCCATACTTCTTAGCTCCTTTCATTGTAGAATATAATCGCTTGTCTAGGAATTTTAGGATACATTTGAATGACTATTGTATCGGTTGTTATACACTTTTATAGGGAGAATTTCACAAAATTTTTTGGCAAAACAATTTTAGTTTGATCATTCAAACATATCCTAAAATTCCCAGAAACACGAATATCAATTTTACCCCCGGAGAATATCAAAAG
>Ga0326514_10002632_pt1 | contig 11426 bp, 18 predicted proteins | sample 3_2548_0518_D_FD_203653 | JGI IMG/M metagenome (GOLD analysis project Ga0326514, IMG submission 203653) | Bovine rumen microbial communities from UC Davis, California, United States - 3_2548_0518 | ecosystem: Host-associated > Mammals > Digestive system > Stomach > Rumen | place: USA... | reverse complement strand
CCATCGAGCTCATCATCAAGCGATGGGCTCCACCTTCGGAGAATGCCACACAGAGATACATAGATTTCGTTTCGAAAGCCACCGGAATCCCATCACGTCAGAAACTATCTTTCGCTAACAAGAAACTCATGTGTGATATTGTGTCCGCGATGATCCAAGTGGAATGCGGCCAGAGTATAGATAGGAATATTATTGAGAGTGGATATGATATGCTCTAAACCATCAATAGGCTATAGGAAGTTGTTATGCTAATGAATTGTTCTGTAAATCGTAAATTAAAGGGTTTTATATCGTTATGAAGAAGGTTCTATTTAAATTTTTCTTTTGTTTCGCGCTGGTTTCAAGTGGATTCTGGCTGTCGGGCTGCTCTGGTTCAAAGTTAGTCTGGTCGACATCGAATGGTATAGTCACCTACAATCGCCATACGGGTCAGTTTGAGTTGATGTGGGATACGAGTATGTCGAAGGATGTTTCTAATCCGGACACGGTTTGGATATGTCCAGAAGACACTACGAAATGGGTTAAGTTGAAATGAAGTCATAACCAGCAAATACCATGCGAGGTATGAATTGCACGTAAATTAATGGTTAAGTCGCCTATGTTGTTAACTCTGTTGTCTGTGAAGATGGCAGAGTTTTTTCGCGCATGTACATTATATTGCGACTTTAGAAAAATCTAAATTAGCTATGTTTTTTTGGTAAATTCTTGCTTGATTCTGGTATTTTACCTATCTTTGCAGCGGTTTAGGATAGTGGGCAACCTGAGGAGGCCCCATGAACGTAAAGCCAAGGGTAAGGCATGCTTTTCATGCTTGTGCGCTCGTTGACGTCTATGACCGATTCGGGCGCACATCTTTTTTCAGATAGGCTGTGATTTCTATTTATCACAATGCTGATTCTCGATAGGAAGTTTGCCCCCCTAATCACGGAACTACCTAATTCAAGAAAGCATGAAAAGCAAATATTGTTTTCTTCGGTCACGTGGCAATTTAAGTCCAGGTGATGTCATTTATCAAGTCTGGGTGGGTTCATACCTGCGTGAGTTCACCAAGTTTAAACTTGTGCAGGAATACTGCAAAGATTGTGGTCTTTACTTTGAGAGGTGGAGCCCAGAGGTTGATTCTCGGCTATGCAGAGAGAAATCAAGATTCTGTTCGGATGGACGTGAATTTATCTCTCCATTTCTGTCAGCGTCCATCACAATCGACAAACTATATGCGATGATCATCGATGATTCTTTTGAATCATTCGAAAAATCCCTCAATCTAACCCCATTCGAAAAATGGTGTCGTTACCGTCAAACCATCCAATATTGTCAATCAATCAACAAATCTAATGTATTACACCATGCCTACCCACAAGTACGTAAAAACCTAAGTCTTAGTAACGGAAATGAAGTATACAAGGCTGTTTGTGGATTTGTAGGTATTCTGGTTTTGATTGCTCTTGATATTATCATGACTCATGTTATGAATTGGTAAATTTTAGCTTATGAGTAAATACGTATTAAATGAAAATACCGCTCTGATTCTTAATGGAGAGGTTTTTGTTCTTGCACGTGAAAAGGAGGTAACAAATAATAGCGTCTGTGATCAATGCTCCTTGAGTCACATATGTATGGATGATGGAGAAAGCCATCACCTTTCAGAATTATGTATTCCAGAAAAAGACGATTACAGATGGTTTTTTAAACGACACCTAATATACACAAGGAAAGGAGGTCAAGACCTCGTTCGTTTAGTCAATAAGTGTTTTGTACACAAGTAATAATCATTAATTCGTTAATCTATGTTCAAAGTAGAATTTATTGGAAACCTCGGTGCTGATGCCGAAATCAAGGAGTCGAACGGCTCCAAGTTCGTAACCATGCGTATCGCTCTGACTGACAAGTGGACAACAGAGTCTGGCGAGAAACGCGAATCGACAACATGGGCAGATGTCACGATGTCCAACACAGAAAGTAAGGTCATTCCCTATCTGAAAAGCGGAGTGAAGATATTTGTGCGTGGCAATGGCTCTCTGCGTGTGTACAGTTCGCCAAAGGAAAAGAGAATGAAAGCGGGCATTCAGTGTTCTGCTACGGAAATCGAATTGTGTGGCGGTGTTGCAGAATTAGTCCCACGTCAGCTGATTGATCCCGAGACGGGTGGTCTGTTTGATACCCAGAAATACTATTGGTGCAACGGTGATACTAAGGGAATGAAAGCCAACGATACCAAGCTCTTAATCGATGCAAGAGGTGGTCAGTACTTGATGGACAAACGAGGTTTTGTCGCTCCCATCCAACCCCAGGTTGATTCTCAGCCAGAACAGACCTCAGAAACAACTCAAGCAGATGCAGGTCAATAATGGACATCTTTCACAACATAACATTCATTCAAGTCGAGGCTCTCAAGGAGAGTCTTGACTTTTTACGTAACGGATATGTGGACACGACTTGTTCTTACTCTGGTGAATTGTGGCTCCTATACTTTAAGAAACAAACAACAGCCACGAAAATCAAAGTTAGAGTCCGTCCATTCAGTTACGTGATTGAACGAAATGGTAAAGTGGTTAAGTCTGTCGAGGGATTACCCGATTTAAGACGATACGATGTTGAGTTCGATTCTGATGTAGTCATTAAGGCGAAAAGGATTGATTTACACTCAACTTCAAAGTTAGTTCAAAGGTCAGTTTTACCTAATATCGATGAAAGATGAACCGAAAACGCGAGTTTGCAACATCGACTGGCTGGAGGTCTACTGCTTGGAGAGCAATCAACGCTATCCATGTAATGCGCAGTACTTCGAACGGGCAGGTTATAGTGTACGAGAGAGGGAGTATGGAACAAGGGTTTACAAAGAGATGTTTGAAATCTTAAACAGCGATGGAGACCCCATAATCGAAATCAGACGAAACCCAGCATCGGGATCATCCGATTTCAATGGTCTGGTGGAACAATCATGTCACATCAGATTACCTAATTGGATGCTGTACCAAGGTAATCCGGTGCAGTTCCTGCAAGAGTTCCTGCTAAAGAACGATTATATCTTCAAGAGAATATATCGTATCGACATAGCATACGATTTCGAATTGTTCGACTCCGGTGATTCCCCAGCACGTTTCGCTAAGAGATATTTAGCTGGAAGGTACCGTAAAATTAATCAATGCTTTCTGTCGGCTCATGGTAACGATACCTGGTCTGACTGCAAATGGCAAAGTCTGTCTTGGGGTTCTAAATCAAGTATGGTAACAACCAAGCTCTATAACCAAACTCTTGAACTTTCTGAAAGTAAGAACGATAAACCTTGGATTAAGACTTGTTGGATGGTTAATGGCTTAATTGACAATCCAATGTCTATGACTAAGCGCAACGAACTTGGCGAGCTATATAAACCCGAAATCTGGAGAGTCGAGTTTGCGATGATGTCCCAGGCTGACGGATGGTTGACTATAGAGATGAATCATGCTAATAAGCCATATAAACAAACCATTCCGCATCGATTATCAATGTTCGATACTCCAGATAAACTCTGGCAACGGTTCCAAGATTTAGCTTTCAACTACTTCCACTTCAAGGTAAAGACTAAGAAAAAGATTCGTGGAGGCATCGTGGCAGAGGCTCTTTCAAAGGTTCATTCTGACAATGACGAAGGCTGGCAGAGAAAGGATAGGTGTCCAGATAAAATTCTATTCAAATGGGATGAAGGTCACACCTTCATGAAACTATCTGCAGCTCCTTCCATGAGCAAGCCAAGCAGGGATGATGAATCCTTGAAACGAAGACTTATACTTTACCGTATGTCACACTCTGATCCTAAAGTTGTTCTGGCATGCGATACTCTCATACAGAACATAGAACGGATTGCAAGCCTGCGATTTGTTCCCCTTGGGGACAATAAAGATAGGCTGGCACTCCAACACACTCTGGCTGCAAAGCTGAACGGTGACGAACGGGCTGCGCAGGATATACTACAAGAAATGATTCAATTATTAAACAAAAACGAGCTGTTTTAATGGAAGATAAGGATAAAAGATGTAAGCATTGCTGGTGGGCACATGAGGCTACAGAACGCTGTATGGTTAATTGTTGGTGGTTCCATCAAGAGGTATACGCAGAGTCCCTGCCGTGCCCAGAATACGCTGATTCATGCCCCGTTTTCTGATACAATCCGGATGGCAAAGAGGCGGTACAGTAGTACCGCCCTGCGATTTCCATAGATGTAGTACTATAATTGGCTATGCATCAAGCTGTTGGCTTTACGCACGCGAGCGGATTGCGCCTGCGCCCCCCTGCGAGCATGCGCGCAAGCCCCAGCTATATCCGGAAGGTGGTCTGGCAAGTAGTACATCTTGCAGTCTGCTCAATCGCCCAAACCCCAAGCGGCTTTCGCCTTATTTTCCACAAAATCAACGAAATTAAACAACTTAATACGTAACGATATGAGTACCAAGAATTTAAAGCTAACAAGTGTGAGGTTAGACCCAGATACGCTTGGCAAGATTGAAGAGTTCGTTCAGAAACATGACTATTGGACGAAGAATGGTGTTATTAACTCCATCCTTACCGCAGTGATGGAAAGATTCTCTGAAAGGGATATTTACGACATGTGCCGAACGTGGCAATTCACCAATGAGCCCATAACCGCCATCTACAAGATTAACGAAGTTCCTAAACCAAAAGAGCAATGAAGATTACAGACTATACAGTAATACAAAACGCGATTCAAGAACAGTTGCTTGATCAAGATTGGAGTATTGAAGATTATCTAAGCGAGACTGCGATAGTATTGGCTATATCAAACATCTACACTACCAATGATCTTATGTCTGGCTTTGGGCAGGATTTTTCTAATAGTGCTGGTGCTATGGCAGAAGAGGTATACCAGAATATGTCCATTATCAGCAGTCGTGATAGAATATCCATCATACTTGATTCTCGCATGAGCTACTACAAGTCTGATGTGCCCATCTGTGGATATGAAAGCCTTGATGAAGATATAGCTTACATATTCATGGTGATTCAACTTGTGTTAGATAGAATAGATTCGCAATGATAAAATTGGCTGATATGAATGTACTTATTACTTTACCCAAGAATTTGATTAATGCAATCATTTCTGGTGAGAAAACTTTCGAAATGAGGGCAGTTAAGCCCCATTTGATGAAATGTAGTGAAGACGGTTTTTTCTGTGTCGAGAAGGGCTCTGATAACGTTCAATGCTGGTGCCAATGTGATTATACGTTAAAGTTAGATGCAGATGAAGTACGTCCCGATTATTGGTCAGAGTATCTGGCGGTTGATGCAGGACACGTGGTGCAGTATTGTAGTAACAAACGTTCGGTATACATGTGGCATATAGCAGAAGTTGTCAGATTCGATAATGGTGGGATAAAGCGTGATGAATTATATGTTGATCATAACCCGCAGAGTTTTGCCTATTGCCCTCTTTCTTTTGGTAGGAGCTATTGATACCCATTCTTTCTTTTGAAAAAGACCCGCTTAACGTTTGACCGCCTGGCGGTGTTCATCGCCAATCGACTACCAGCGCACATCTGGTAGTCGATTTCTTTTTCGATTGCCGCGGACAACTCGCTACGCTCGACTGTTTATTTTGGTCGCTCCGCGGGTTATTTGTCCCCACCCAACCCACCCTTAAAAAACCCCCACATCGGTAGTCGACACCATCGTTTGACAGCGATGACGCTCGATACCGATGCGGGGAGAGCGGTTGGGTCATTATTTGTCGGCTCTGGTGTCGATACCGATATTCCTGGGTCGGAATTCATGCAGACCTGCGAATAGCATAGCCAGGAATATCCGTATCGTCACCTACGCACTGCCCGCCACTTGTGTATAGAGATTACCAATGCGCTTGTGTATAAAACCCCCTGCTCCCTATAGGTCGCAGGGGAGAGCGGTATGCGGCTGTAGCCGCGAGTTTTTTATATTTGCGCCCTCTGTAGAGTGCGCGAAAGCGGTGTCCGGCTATAGCCGGGATTATTTGTCGGCTACCGCTTTGCCAGAAACGCTCGTCTAATGAGCTAAGCCCACAGCGCATAGCAAGGTGGTTTAAAGTTACCGCCTGCGGGGACAGCTGCTCGCGCACTAAGGTGCGCTCTCGCTGCCCCGAATGCCCGCCACTCCGTTAATCGCCATAACCCGCGGACACGGTCATAATTGCTGATTTCGAAAAGTCGAAATTACAATTATGATTGTCGTAGCTTGCAGGCATCATCCCGCATCAGGCTTTTACGCAGGCTCCCTATAGGTCGCCTGCGCGAGTTACTGCGGGTGCTTGTGTACAATCACCCTTGATTCTAACCGCCCCCATAAGTGGGTGCTCCAAGGTATCTCCGATGGTTATTTATCTGCCACCCACGTGCGCCAGCCTCACGGCTGCCGCGACTCCCCCACCCGCCACCCTGTAGCGGGTGATAAGTATTCCCATAGATAGATCATAGATATCAAGAGAGTTATCAAAGGGCATTTGTATTACTCACTGGAGTGAATATACAATAGTGCCCTTATTTTAATTACTCTGCTGCTGTCGGGGGCTCTGCCCCCGTAAACCCCCGGCCGCGGAGCGCGCGCGGCGGCGCGGTGTGTTTTTCATATTATAACCCTTTTTTTTTGGCTTATAATGGGGTGGTCAATGGTCTTGTTTTACGTCTCGCTCTGCTATCGGCCTCACACCGAGCTTTCGTATTCAGAGTTTGGCACATTCGGGGGGAACCCCGAACCCCCTGCCGAGTCAGCGAGGCTTTCTGGGTCAAAATAGTATCAGTCATTAACATTTATTGTGTCAAAATAGTATCATTTAGATCAAAATAGTGTGTGCTTTTTAACATAAGTCGCTGATATTGAGCAAAATTTATGAGGTGTTTTTCGATTATTTTTACTAATTTTGCACTATAGATAAGAAGATATGTCGAACCCTTTAATAGTTACATTGAGTATGGCTGGAGTTGTTAAGTTTTCGAATCCCATGTATAATCCCCAGGTCGTTGAGGATATTAAGCGTCAGATAGCTGGCTTGGTTTTTCATGGTACCATGATTTGTGAGTATCGTGGCGGTCGTGTGTCTAATGTTAGTTATTCTGCAAATTCCGAGTCCGAGGTTATGAATATAGCTCGGGCTTTTATCCGTACCAATCCAGATATTGTTTGTGTGCGCCTCCCTCGCTTTAATGTTGTTATGTATTAGTCCAGAATTGTTTTACCCTATAGTTTTACGTTTGATATGGTATCTTTAAATGTCCCCATCCCCATTTGTGATTTTCCCGAGAGAGTTCATGGTGCCTCTGCTGTTTTTGAGGTCGTTTACCGTAATGGTGTCAGCCGTGATTTTATCGGTGTCATTCATAGTGTTAGTGGTCTCTTTGATGATATGGTAAACCGCCTTTATCGTGATGCCTCCATTATGTATATCGGTGTCTCTCTCAAGTCCGGTCGTTTCGTCTGCGAGGCTTATTTAGATTAATAGTTAGTGTTTTACCCTTTAAATATTTTGGTTATGAAGTCTAATTTTGAATTATCGAAGAAATTGAGATTGTATCTCCAGGTCGCTTGTAGTTATCGGTCATTGACACTTGGCAATAGGTGCCCGGTGTCCATCCGTAGACGCTATTCATGGTCGCAGTCCATGGTTATTTACCCCGAGGCTGATTATAATTTCTTTACAAGTAAAGAGATTATGCGTTATCTTTCGCTCGCAGAAAGTCTTTGTTTGGACTCTTCTATAGATGTTGAGAATGGTTTACCCGTTATCACTATTTCTGATTATTCAATAAATGGAAAGTAGTATGTGTGTACAGTTAGATTTGTTTAGTGGTGTATCTCTGCAAGAGCCTATCCAGGCTCTTTCAGAGAATGAGTTTGAAGAGATGGTAAAGCGTGCAGATATAGCTGATGCGGTATATGGTTATAACCCATGCAGTAAGTGTAGATACGCTGGTTTATGTGATTCTGATAATTGTGCCATGCATGGTTTTAGTTTAGATAGTAAGAGAGAGCCTAAAGGATTTAGTTATGTCTATGGATTCTAAGAGATTCAAGGCTTATGCCTTAAATGATAGTAGAGAGTTTGGTGATTTGCAGGAATGTGTTAAATACGCTGCTGATTTTATCAAAGGATTAATGGATAAAGGTGTAAGTAAGTCACATTGTCATGTTTCGATATTCGATAATGCGTCTGGTACTCTTATTGGATTTGTTTTTGTCAGAAGAGAGAATTGGATTCGGGTTGATATTAATTCTAATTACTTGGAGTTATGAATAGTATTATTTTAGAGTTCGGTCAATGGATGCAGGCGAGAGGTTATCTTTCGCCAGCATCCACAGACGCTTATATGTCAGACTGCAATCAGTTTGAGGCTTGGATAATAGACTATAGAAAAAACTATAGATGGTCAATGGTGAGCCAAGATGATATTGAGGATTATATAGCATACCTCGTATCTAAGAAATACGAGTATTCAAGCATCTGTCGCATACTATCTTCACTCTCATCATTCTTTGGTTATTTCGTAAAGCAGGGAAAGCTACAAGCCAACCCCGTAGCCAAGGTAAAGCGTCCCCGCCCATCCTATCACCAGCGAGAGGCATTGGATATGTCCATAATATACAGAGTAGTGACACAACCCAATCTGTCTGATTCCACAAGGGCTCTTATTAGTCTTATAAGCGAAAGCGGTTTACGTATAGGAGAGGTTATGCAGCTAACCATCCATGATATTGATATGGAATCCCATCAAATAAAGGTAGCTGGAAAAGGTCGTACCTTTCGAATGGCTTTCTTTGGGGATATGACTGCAAGATACCTGCAAGTATACTTAAATGGTAGGTCGTTCCCGGGTCGTTTGTTCCCTTTGAGTCGCAGGCAGTATAATTGGGATATTTATCATGCTTGCAAGCCATTTGCAGGCGAGCACAAGTGCAGCCCCCATATATTGCGTCACACCTTTGCGACAGAATGTCTGTCTAAAGGAATGCCAATGGACGTACTAATGTTGACATTAGGTCATAAGTCCATAGATACTACTATGCTTTATACTCATTGCCAGACCTCCAGAGTTGAAAGTTTGAATAAATCGTGTGCACCTCGTTTATAGAGGTGTACACCATGTTTTACCCTAATATTTTACGATATGTACCTACTTTATTTGATTTCAGTTTTATTGTATATTGCTTATTCTAAAAGTTGAGTTATGGAAAAGAAAGAAATCATTCAGATTAAGACATGTGAGTTATACGATTTGCTTTCAGTTAAGTGTGTCGATATTCTATCTGCCCACCAAATGTTGGGTCGAGTTTTTAACGTTATCTGGTACCGCCACCAGATACAGATAGCAGAAACCCCCGAGGGTGAAAGCATCGCGAGGTGGAATTTGGAAGATGCCCGAGAGGATTTGGACACTACTTTGCATAGATTGAATCTTTGCGATTTAGATAAGGCATTAGTTCGTTGGATAGCAAACAATAGTGAATATGAAAAAAAATGATGCGTTATGGAGAATAATACTATTAATTTAAGGAACCGAATGAAAACGTCTTTCGCTTGCCTCCAGATGGTAGCGAGACATGAGTATAGACGATTAAAGAGGGCACGCGCTTTGCGCCCACTCACATTTGAAGAAACCGACTTTATGGCAGACTACGAGTTGTTTAATCATAGAGAGACCCTAATGACAAAAGAGGTTTATAGAGATAGTGTATTGAAGTATTTCGATATAGAGGAGTAATAGAAAGGAGGGTGAGAGGTGATCACCCTCCTTTTTTTTTTCCAAAAAACGCTCGCTACGCTCGCTTTACTGCTACCGCGCTGGTACACCATTGCTATCTGGTCACCGATACGCTTTGTTTTACCCCCGATTTCGTCCCGCTGTTAGTCTTGTTAGTGTGCAGCTGATATATTGTCCACCGAACGTTAGAAAAACGCACAGAGGGCAAATTTTCGGCTCCGATTTAGGTAACACAGAGTTAAAGATGTTAAATCGAGTTAACTCGATGTCACGCTTTTGTGGCAGAAAACCCAACTAAACCCAGAGAAACGCATGTTAAAATGTAAAGCTTTCTGAAAACACCAAGTCCCTACCTACTGCATACCAACTCCCTACCTGCTCCCGATTTGCTCCGATTAATATTAATTTGTACCTTTGCGGACGTTAAGATGTGCCAGGTAACGTTCGTTCTGAAATGCGGCCATCGACACCCCAACGGCTGCGGGAAAAAGCCTAAGTGAAACCAAAACTTCTTTTTGAATATGGCAAAATCTAAATCTGGAGGTACACGTAGTTATATCCGTGGTCGCGTAGGCTCGGACGTGTATTCTATTGGTAAGAATGCAAAGGGTAAGAAACAGCAGGTTGTACGCTCACTTGCGGAGACTGTTGCCAACCCACAGACTATCGCGCAGATGCGTGGTCGTATGATTATGTCTACGATTATGCAGGCGCAGTCGGCTCTCAAGCCCATCATCGACCACAGCTTTGATAACGTGGTAGGTGTACAGCCCAACCTTTCAGAGTTCATCCGTCGCAACTATGCTCTCATCAAGGCAGACGTAGCTGCAAACCCATCATCTGGAAATGCTTTCGGTCTGAACGCATACCAAGAGAAGGGAGTCAAGCAGGGTGCTTACATTATCTCTGATGGTAAGGCCGCAGTTCCTGCTGCTGTGTCTCTCGATAAGGCTGCTGGTGTTATCACCATCGCTCTTTCAGCAGGCTCTATGACTATGGCTGGTCTGAAAGCTGCTCTCAACTTCGGCAACGAGGATTTCCTCACCATCGTAGGTATCGACCTCGCTGGTGCTGCAGAGTACTGCCGTTACCATGTAAACCAGAGCTTAGCTGATGATACTGCAATTAGCAGTTCTAACATCAACGATGTCTTTGAGACAGAGGGTAACGCTACTCCGGTGGTTGCTGTTGCTGGCAATGCCATCACAATCACTCTGGCTGCAATCGCAGGTAGCTGTGCATTCATCGTTACTCGTAAGGTAGCTGATGGATTCATACATTCAAAGGCAACTCTGGGTGCCGGAACTGATCTGTCTTGGAATGCTGATGCAGCCCTTCCAACCTACCCCGTAGGCGAGAACAAGTTCTTGAACGGAGGCGATCAGTCTTTTAGCCCCGCGCCTGCTCCCACTCCAAGTGTAGGTGCACCAACTATCAGTGGTGTCACACCATTTGAAACATCGACCTCTGTTTCGATGTCAGCGGAGTCAGGCGCAGAAATCCACTACACAGTTGATGGCTCAACACCAAACGCAAGCAGCCCACGCTATAGCTCTGCAATCACTCTGAATGCAACGACAACGGTTAAGGCTATTGCTATCAAGAATGGTGCTACCAGCTCTGTAGCTAACAAGACGTTCACCAAGAGTTCTACTCCGGTAGTTAACGCTCCAAGCATCAGCGGTACGACACCATTCGAAACCT
>Ga0326514_10002630_pt1 | contig 11427 bp, 6 predicted proteins | sample 3_2548_0518_D_FD_203653 | JGI IMG/M metagenome (GOLD analysis project Ga0326514, IMG submission 203653) | Bovine rumen microbial communities from UC Davis, California, United States - 3_2548_0518 | ecosystem: Host-associated > Mammals > Digestive system > Stomach > Rumen | place: USA: California... | reverse complement strand
GAGACGGCAATCACACAGCTCAAAGCCAAGAACTATGGCAAGCAGATACAAATCGTGGAGACGGGCTATCCCTCAAAGTGGGAGGTGCCAGGAACCACCTACAATTACACGCCTGTGTATCCTTACACTGCCGAAGGACAACGCAACTACACTGCCGCCCTGGTTACCTTGCTGAAGAAATATAATATCGTCAACGGACTCTCTTGGTGGTATCCCGAGGCCAACGCCAAGGGCGCCACAGGCAATCTACAGAAAGACTGGTACAATGCCGGACTCTTCGACAATGAAACGGGACGCGCCCTACCCGCATTGTATGAACTTAACAATTTTCAATAACCAACTTTTAAAAACTATTTACTCAAATGAAAAAGATTTTTACGCTTAGCATGCTCTTCGTGCTTTTTGCCACACTGGCACAGGCACAGAGCTATCGCAAGTGGGACTTCACCAGTTGGAGTGCCACTACTATCAGCAACCTGGCCGAAGAAGCCACCAAGGGTGTCACCGGTGGTGTATGGTCGGACACAGAGAAAGCCAATGGTGATAATCCCCAGCCAGGCAAGTGCTACTGGTCGTATGGCGACAACGTCATCGACGGTGAGCTGGCTGCCAACAACGCCGTCATTGCCGAGACAGCTGGTCTGCAATTCAATACAGGCTACACTTCGCGCCGTTCACTGGCCATCGCAGTCGATTACCCCTCAACCACTTTAGGCGACTATGCAGGTCCGCAATACTTGTGGCTGGGTGGCGGCAATGCCAAGACTGTCGAGGCCCGTATTGCCTGCTTCACCATTCCCAAGGTGAACATTGGCCAGAAGATTACCATCGTTGCCGAATCGCACAAGCCAAGCGATCCCCGTGGCATATCGCTCTTCGTGGGTGACTGCAAGAACGACGACTTCCAGATTGGCCAGTCATTCAAGCCCACCACGCAGGCCTCATACACCTGGGAAGAGGGATGGGAACTGCCCGCCGGTGCTGCTGTCAATGAGGACGGAACCGTAGACGTGGTGGTTTACAACACGAATGGCTGCCACCTCTATAGCATTGAAGTGGGTACCGCCAGCCAGAAATCGAAGGTGGCATACCTTTACAATGGCGCTGCTGATGCCGAGACAGCTTTTGCTGCCATCAACAGCAACGAGAAGTTCGATGTGGTGGCTGTCGAGGCCACTGGTGCCCTCACTTTAGAGGACCTCACCGCCTACGACGCCATTGTCCTCAGCCCATCGCTGAACAATGCCGAGGCCATCGCCTCGCTCAAGGACATCCGTCCGTTTATTCCCGTACTCAACCTGAACCCCGCACTTTACGAGGCATGGGGCATGGGTACCACCAGCGAGTCGGGCATCTCCTTTGCCGACGTAAAAGTTCCAACCAACGCCCTTTTCCGTGATGTGGAACTCGTAGAGGAAGATGGTGTCATCGGTCTTCCCCTGACTTTCGCCGACAGCTATCAGGCCGTCAGCCTGACAGGCCTGTTTGCCAACGATCCAGTGCTGGCCACCGTCATGGGCGGTGAGCAGACAGCTATCCACACCCACAACATGAGCCACAACGGCTATATCTATCTGCCAGCCATCGATGCTTCACCTGCACTGGCTGTCAACGCTATTTCCCTGCTGATCAACTCGAAGTCCAAGGTGACTCCGGCTCCGAAGCCCGTCATCAACTTAGATTACAAGAACATGCAGACCGTCGTCTCGCTGTCAAGCGGCGTCACGGCAGCTGAAATTTACTATACCATCGACGGCTCCGAGCCCACCACCTCCAGCACACTCTACACCGAGCCCTTCACCATCACCACTGCAGGCGTCACGGTGAAAGCCGTTGCCCTGGGCGAAGGCTATCTGCTGAGCGAAGTGGCCGAGCAGGCCATTGCCCTGAAGCAGCAGGCTCCGGCTCCCACCATCAGCGTAGCTGCTGAGGAAGGAAAGGCCACGGTGACCATCAGCAGCGACATGGCCGATGCCACCATCTACTACAACTACAACGGCAGCAACGAGACGGGCAAGTCGGCCGTCTACACCGAGCCTATCGTGCTGACCAAGAGCCGCACCATCTATGCCTTCGTGGCTGCTGAGGGCTTCATCAATTCTGAAGTGGCCTCACAGGAGATTACCGTGAGCGGTGCCAAGAGCCGCACCAACATCCTGACCCACATGGATGCCAACTCAGCCGAGTACAACAACGGCAGTACCTCTACCACCTACTACTTCACTTGGGGCAAGAACAAGAGCGGTGCCAACGGACATCCCTACTACAATGTTGACTCACGCACCGAGACTGCCGGCGACCCCGACCCCGAGACGGGCGACGAAACCATCATCGTGACCTATACCGAGCTGAACGACGAGGAAGAGGTTGACTTCAACACCGGTTGGCTGCTGCGCTCACGTGGACAGATTGTTGACTGGGAGAACCTCGCCACAGGCACCAACTATGGCAACAAGGACGCCTACAACTATGCTACGCCTGAGGATGACAACCCCGACTTCCCCGCAACGAAGGGTCTCATCAACCTGGCCGACAAGAACACTGAGCCTTCCGACGTATCGTTCCCCTACAACGCCTATATCGTGACAAAGGAGAAGCTGGCAGGTCCCTTCGACATCGTGGCCAACATCGGTAGCATCGTGAAGCCTGCCAACAGTGCGACCCACAAGGTGGTGCTACAGGTCGCTACCGACGGCAACGCTTGGGACAGCAACTGGCAGACCGTGGGCGACACCATCGTCATGACTGACTTGCAGCGCCTCACCAAGAACATCACCCGCAGCTATGAAGGCACCGACGAGGTCTATGTACGTGCCTATCTCTGCGACAACAACTCCAAGGTTGGCTTCTACGACATCTACATTGCCAACGAGGATCCCGACGGCATTGCCGACGTGAAGCAGACCGCAGCAGGTCGTGAGGCCATCTTCAGCCTCAACGGCATGCGTCTCACGGCCACCAAGCGCGGTTTGAACATCATCCGCCGCAACGATGGCACCATACGTAAAGTCATGGTCAAATAATTCACCGAAAAAGCAATGAAAAAGACTTTCACCCTTATCCTGTTCCTTGTGTGCCTGGCCCTGAGCGCCAGCGCACAGGACAAGAAGACCTGGGACTTCACCCTTGGCGTGAGTGCCGAGACCATCGCCAACCTGGAAGCCGACCCCAACTGGACGGTGACCTACAATGACGACGGCAGCTTCAAGCAGGCCAACGAGGCCACCAAACTCTCGGGCGAGTTCAAGGCCAATGGCGAAATCATCCAGGAGCTGGCCGGACTGAGCCTCGGCACTGCCGGACTCTCCAAGAGCAACAATGTCATCCTGATGCCCAACCGCTTCCGCATCAACCGCGACAAGATGGAGCTCAACTTCCCGCAACTGAAAAACGGACAGACCATCACCATCGTGGGACGCTCGGCCAACAGCACTGCCGAGAACCGCGGCATCAAGGCCAGCTACGACTACATGCAGCGCATTGAGGGCCCCGAGGACGACCTCATCCGTGCCTCAATGGGCAGCGTGACCAACAAGTGGCAGGTGGTGACCGACAGCCCCGACCCCGTTGACATCAAGTTCACAATGATCACTGGCGGCGTTGACTTCACCCTCTTCATGATTGACGAGGGCGACGTGGTGCCCACTGTCAACGTGGCCTATCTCTACGACGGCACGCAGGACGGCGTCTATCGCTATCTCGAAAGCCGCGAGGAGACCAACCTGACGGCCATCAACGTGACCACCGAAAGCGTCACCGCCGAGCAACTGCAGCAGTACGACGTGACCATCGTCAGCCAGACCATGCCTGCCGACAACGCCGCTGCCGCCGCCCTGAAAGAGGCACTGCCCTGGACGCCCGTACTCAACCTCAATGCCCAGCTCTACCCCGCCTGGGGCTATGGCGAGGCAATAGCCTGCGGCGAGTTTGCCATGATTAAGCAGACGAAGAACGCCCTGCTGAAGGATGCCGAACTGGTAGAGGGTGACGGCATGATAGGCCTGCCCCTCGGTGCTGCCACCTTCGGCGTGAAGCTGGGCGACTACTTTGCCGGCGACCCCATCGTGGCCACCGACATGGAGGACGAGGAGGCCGTGATGATCCATACACACAACATCAACCACAACGGCTACGTCTTCCTGCCCTACACGGCCGAGATGACCGAGCCTGCCCTGAAGGTGCTCGACAATGCCATCCTCGCCTTGCAAAGCTCGAAGAAGGACATCACCGCTGCCACGGCTCCCACCATTTCCAGGGAGTATAAGGACCTGCACACCCTCGTCACCATCAAGGCACCCAACCTGCCCAAGGCTCAGGTCTACTACACCATCGACGGTTCCGACCCCACCGTCAGCAGCACGCCCTACACCGACGTCATCGACCTGTATCAGCCCTGCACCCTGAAGGCATCGGCCATTGCCGAGGGCTACACCCTGAGTCCCGCCGCCCTGCTGGAGGTGGAAATCAAGCAACAGCCCAAGACGCCCGTCATCAGCTATGAGCAGCAGGACGGCAAGACCATCGTCACCCTGAGCGGAGACTATGGCGACGACGACGTGGTGTGGTACAACTTCGAGGACGAGGTGACCACCGATACGCTCAAGTCAACCAAGTATGTGGAGCCTTTCGCCATCACCATGCCACAGAACATCACCACCTTCGCCGTTGCCGGACAGAGCGTCTGGTCGGAGCCGGGCACACAGCGCGTATTGGTGAGAAATCCGCGAGTGGTCATCGACGAGGCTGCCCACTTCTCGGCTCCTCAGTGGACTGCCGACAACAATCCCAACGGGCTGGCCGTGGCCAACGGCAAGGGCATGTTCACGTGGGGCGCATCGGCCGTCAGCATGTGGCGTGAGGGCACTGGCACCGAAGAGACCACCGTCGACCCGGAGACAGGTGACGAAATCGTCGTCATCACTCACCAGCCTGAGGACATGAGAGACCTCGAGGTGGTCAACGAGGCGGGCGACAACCCGCAGTGGGCACTGAAGAGCCGCGGCACCTGCCTCATCTGGCAGAACACCGGCGCACAGACCTCCAACTTCGGTCAGGACAGCAACTACAACCCCAGCGCCTCTACCGACGTCGACCCGCTGTTCCCCGTCACCAAGAACGACATTCAGTTCTATAAGTTCCAGGCCGGCGAGACGCCCAACGCCTCCATCGAGACCCTCAACAAGTATCAGGCACCCCTCGACGTGGTCGTGCTGGCCAACATGGCTGGCGGCCCGCTACTGGCACAGGTGTCGCCCGACGGCGAGCAGTGGACCACCATCGGACAGATCGAGAAGACCGGCTTCGCCCGCATGTGGGGTAAGCACACCATGAGCTACGACGGCACAGACGAGGTCTTCGTCCGCATCACGCAAGAAGAGATTTCGGCAGGTGCCAAGGTCTTCGACATCTACATTGCCAATCAAGGTCAGCAGTCGCTGGCTCTCCTTGAGGAGCTGAACCGCGAGCTCGACAATGCCGATGGCATCCAAGAGTTGCAGCCCACGACCAAGACTGCCACCGTCATCTACAATCTGAACGGCGTTCGCCTCAACGGCACCCACCGCGGCGTGAACATCATCCGCCACAGCGATGGCACCATACGCAAAGTGATGGTCAAGTAGTTCTAAGAATGTATTAGTCTAACGCAGAGGCACAGGACCTTCGATTTCAAGGTTTCTGTGCCTCTGCTGTTTTCAAGAGGAAAAAGCCCCCCCTAAGCCCCCCTCTTATCCCCCCCTTGGGGGGATGATTGTTAGAGATGCGAATGAGGAAAGACGGATTAGTATAATTTTGTCCTTTTCAACGAACAGTACTCTCTATCCTCCCCCTCGGGGGACGGGAGGGGGGCTCCTCCTGGGGGTGCTGGGAATCCCGTTGCAGGCGTGCGAAAGCGTCTCGCAGTCGTGTAATTGGCTTTGCAGGCGTGCGAAAGCGTCTCGCAGTCGTGTAATTGGCTTTGCAGCCGTGCGAAAGCGTCTCGCAGTCGTGTAATCGGCGTTGCAGGCGTGCAACGGCATTTTTCATTTAACAATTAGATTATTTACTAACTTTAAAAACATTAAGGTACCATTTCCAACGTCTTGGCCGGCCTCGCGGGACCCCCGCGAGCATGAAAATATTAGTTGGCGACCTCTAAGCCCCCTCCCGTCCCCCCCTGGGGGGATGATTGTTAGAGACGCAAATGAAAAAGGACAGAAATTATCATCCTTAGTATAATTTCTGTCCCTTCGTTTTCAAGACTGTCCCTTCGTCTTCAAGACTTACAAGTGCAAGGACTTGCCACGGTAAAACTGGATGAGAGCCGTCTGATAGAGGTATTCGTATCGAGCCTGGGTGAGGTCGCTCTCCGAACGGAGATAGTTGTTGCGAGCCTCGTTGAACTCGGTCGAGGTGGCCTTTCCCACCTCGTACTTCGCCTTCGTCAGGCGGAAGGCCGTCTCGCTGTTGCGACGGGCCTCTTCGCTGCTCTTCAATTTCTGCTGGGCGGTCACGGTGTTGTAGTAGGCCGTCTGTATCTCCTTGTAGAGCTGTTTCTTGGTGTTGTCAAGAGCCAATTGCTGATTCTCACGGTCAATCTTGGCACTGCGAATGTTGTTGCGGACGGAGAAACGGTTGAAGATAGGGACGCTGAGGTTGACGCCAAGGTACTGGCTGAAGTTGTTCTTCAACTGCTTGCCGAAGGCATCGGCAGGAAAGCCAGACGTCTTGTAGTAGTTGCTGCCGAGTCCTGCACTAAACGAGAGCGAGGGATAGAGGCTGCTACGCGCAATGGCGATGTTCTGTTCGGTACCTGCCAGTCGCAGTTGCTCGGCCTGCACCTCCGGACGGAGTCCCACGGCCTCGGCGTAGATAGCGTCGGGATTGGTGACAGGCAAGCTGGTGGTCTCTGCTTCGGCGTCCGAGGGGGCTACGATAGTGAAGCCTTCGGGCGAAGGGAGCTCCAGTAGCTGGGAGAGGGAGAGAAGCGCCATGCGGGTGTTGCCTTCGGCCTGTGTGACGGTGAGCATGCTCTGCGCCATGGCCGCACGCTGCTGGGCCAGTTCGGCCTCGCTGGCACGTCCCACGTCGAGGAGCGCTTGCAGTCGGGCCACCTGAGCCGAGTCGATAGCCACCTGCCGTCGGGCCACCTGGGCGATCTCCATGTCGTAGAGCACCTGCACATATTGCTGGGCCACCTGTACGAGGATGTCGTTGCGAGCCCTCTCCAAATCGAGCGTGGCGGCTTCGAGGTTCAATCGGCTCAGGGCAATCGTGGCAGGTATGCGGCCTCCCGTAAGCAAGGGGATGCTGGTGCCGAGGGAGAACGAGGTCGACGACGTGTTGGTGTTGGTGTAGGTATTCTCGGCAGTCAGTCCACGACCGAAGGAGAAGTTCTCTCCAGCCGAAGCGTTCAGGTCGGGCAGTCGGCTGTTGCGGGCTGTGGATAGCTGCAGTTCCTGCTGTCGTTGCAGATTCTCTCGCTGTTTGATACTGATGTTATGACCCACGGCGTGCTCGATACACCGCTCCAGCGTCCAGGGCGTCTGCGCACCCAGAGGTAAAAAGGGAAAGAGGGAAAGGGCGAGGAAACAGATGGCCTTCTTTCCTACCTCATTTATATGATTATCACTTGTCATCATGCTTTACTCTTTCTCATCATCCGTAATAATCTGCGGGCCACGCACCTTGTCGGTGGGGGCGATGCCCTTCTTTATCTCGATGTTCACGCCATCACTCAAGCCCGTCTCCACAGGAGTGCGCTGATACTTGCCATTGGGTTCCTTCGTGGCCAAGTTCTTCACGACATAGACGAAGACAGAGTCGCCGCTAAACTCGATGGAACTCTCAGGCACGCTAAGCACCTGCTTGGCCTCGTCGAGCACAATCTCGGCATTGGCCGAATAGCCTGAGCGGAGCGCATTGCCCGAATAGGCCACCTGTGCAGCCTGTCCCGACTCCTTGTCCTTCAGAGAGGCGAGCTTCACGGCCGCCTTGATTTCAAACTGGTTGGCACCATTGCTCTGTACGGCTTTGGGCGAGATGTACTCGAGCAAGGCATCGAAGCTCATGTTCTGCAAGGCTCCGATGGTCAGCACCATCGGCATGCCCACGGAGAGCTGTCCCACCTCGGTCTCGTCGATGTTGCCCCGGAAGATGAGGTCGTTCATATTGGCCACGGTGGCAATGGTCGTGCCATCGTTGAAGGTGTTCGAGTTGATGACCGAGTTGCCCACCTTGACTGGGATGTCGAGGATGACGCCACTGATGGTTGAGCGGATGAGCGTCGAACTGGCGGAGGCGTTCGACTTCGAGACGCCGTCGCGCACCACCTGCAGGGCATCGTCGGCAGCGGCCCTCTCCTCACGAGCCTGACGCAGTTGCTGGCGACTCTTCTCAAACTCCTCGTCGCTGACCAGTTTCTGCTTGTGCAGTTCATCAGTACGCTTAAAATCGGTCTCCACCTGCTTCAGGTTGATGTCGGCCAGGCGCACACGACTCTCCGCACCCGACAGTTGCCCCATGTCTGGGATGACCTTCACCTTGGCGATGACCTCGCCCGCCTCGACATGCTGGCCGGGCTCCTTGAGCAGTTCTGCGATGATGCCACTAATCTGCGGCTTGATGTTCACCTCATTGCGAGGCTCGATGGTGCCGGTGATAATGGTAGTCTTCTGAATGTCGCGCTTCTCAGGCGTAAACTCCTGATAGACGACGGGCTTTGGCTGGCTCTTCTGCCAGAGGAACGCGAACGTTCCAATGAAAATCAGCACGATAATCGCAGCGATAATCAGTTTGATGTAGCGTTTCATCTTCTTTTTCTATTTTATATTCTTGTATTCTTTTATCTTCAATAATCACCTCCCCCAACATTCTTTCCTCCCTCCAGGGGGGGAGTTAGAGGGGGGCTTGGCTGTTTTTTCCTCCCCTACTCATCCCTCATAGCATCCACAGGCTTGATAGCCATGGCTCGGGCAGCAGGCGCCAATCCGGCCAGGACACCCATGATGGCAATGATGACTGCACAGGAGATGGCCGTCCAGAAGTTGACCTGGAAATGAGCCAAGAGGATGCCGTCCTCGGTGTTGTATAGCTCCAGCATCTGCAAGATAAGCACAGCCAAGAGGATGCCACTCATGCCGGCCACCAGTGTCAGCACAATACTCTCGCTGATGATCTGCGACAAAATCATGCGGGGCGTGGCACCAATGGCACGACGGATGCCAATCTCGGTGGTACGTTCGCGGACGGTGACCATCATGATGTTGCTCACGCCGATGGCACCAGCCAGCAAGGTGCCCAAACCCACCAGCCATATCAGGAAGTTGACGCCACGAAACATGTTGTCGAGCAACTGGAAAAGCACTTCGGTGTTGAAGACCATGATGCCCTTCTCATCGTTGGGGTCAACGGTATGTGCCCGTCCGATGACCTGCCGCATCTTGGGAGCCAAGGTGCTCATGATGACGCCGGGCCGTCCCGTCACGGCAATCATGTCTACGCTGTTGCCGCGCTGGTAGGCCTGCTGCATCAGCGTGATGGGAATGATGACCGTCGTCCCCTCCTCGCCGAAGGACATACCACCCGACCCGTTGTAGTCGACGCCCACGATGCGATAGTAGATGCCGTCGATGCGGATGCTCTTGCCACAGGGATCGCCACCACCGGGAAAGAGGTTCTTGTAAACCTTCTTGCCGATGACGCAGACCTTGCGCTGATAGACCATGTCCATCTCGTTGAGGTAGCGTCCGTAGAACATCTTCGGCTCGTTGATGCGCTGATAGTCGGGGGTCGTTCCCTGTGCCGAAATCGAAGACTTGTGATCGCCATAGACGGCCAAGCCGCCACTCGACATCAGTAGCGGTGCCACCACGTCGAGTTCGGGCAACTGTTCTTTCAGCCGAGACACGTCCTTGTAGACCATCGTCCACATGCGACCTTTCTGCAAGCCTTTGTAGGGCTTGGTCGTGGGTTGCGCCCAGACCATTGACGAGTTGGTAGCGAAGCCCTCGAAATTCTCGTTCAACAATTGCTTCACGCCCTGGCCACCACCCATGAGGGCAACCAGCATGAAGACGCCCCAGAACACACCGAACCCCGTCAAGAAGCTCCTGCTCTTGTTTCTCGTCAGCGTGTCGAGTATCTCTCGATAGGTATCAATATCTAATCTCATTCTGCTCTCAATGCTTCAATGGGTCGGATGTGGGCTGCTTTCAGGGAAGGTATCAGTCCGGCAATGGTGCCGGCGATGATCATGACGAGGGTGGCCTCGATGCAGACGTCGAGTCCTACGGTGGGATTGACAAACATCGTAGCCTTGAAGAGGCCGGAGTCTATTTGCGTGTGACCGATTGTCGCGTCCATGTACTCGTTGGCGGCTATGCCAAGGAGCATGCCTACATAGCCAAAGAGGGTGGTGATAATGATGCTTTCGGTGATGATAAGCCGCAGGATGTTCCACGGCTTGGCTCCGATGGCTTTGCGGATGCCAAACTCGTGGGTGCGCTCCTTCACGGTGATCAGCATGATGTTAGAGACGCCGACGATGCCACTGAGCAGCGTGAAGAGTCCCACCACCCAGAGGGCCGTGTGAATGATGGAGATGCCCTTGTTCATCTGCATGAACTGGGTAAAACGGTTCCACAGCCAGATGCCGCTCTCATCATCGGGCGCGACATCATGATTGGCATTCAGGCGCTTGCGATAACGATCCTCGAAGGCTTCGTTGTCCTTCTCCGTCAGCAGTCCGTGGAAGGAATACTCGATGGTGCCCATTTCGTTTCCCAAGCCAAACATGGTCTGCACGGTGGAAAACGACGTGAAGGCCTCGTTGTTCTGTCGGCTCTCATCGTCCTTGTAGATACCCACCACCCGAAAGACGATGTTGCCCACATTGACGGGCATCCCAATGAGTGAGGCGTATCGCTGTTGGAGCAGTTCCTTGGCCTGCGAGCGACTGAGGACGAGGACCTTGCGCTTGTCGCGGAGATCAATCTCATTGATAAAGCGGCCGTAGAGCATCTCTCGCTTGTTGATGCGGATGTTGTTGGGATAGACGCCATTGAGCGAGGCGCTGACGAACTCCTTGCCAAAGCTGATGGTCACGCTGCGACGCAACTCGGCTCCCACATCGTCGATATGGTCATTGAACTCGGTTTGCGTAGCCCGCAAGTCCTTACTGTTAAGCGTAATGCTACGCCCCGACTGCATGCCATGATAGGCTTTGTCGGTCCATCCGCCACTGACCCTCATCGAGTTGGAGAGGAAGCGGTCGCTCGATGCCGTCATGGCATTGATGAGCCCATTGCCAGCGCCAAGGAGTACAATAATCATAAAGATACCCCACGCCACGGCAAAGCCTGTGAGCGTCGTGCGCAACTTATTGCGGCGCGCCGTCTGCCATACTTCATTCAATAACTCCATCCTTAATTCTGATTATGCGATTGGTCT
>Ga0326514_10002628_pt1 | contig 11429 bp, 9 predicted proteins | sample 3_2548_0518_D_FD_203653 | JGI IMG/M metagenome (GOLD analysis project Ga0326514, IMG submission 203653) | Bovine rumen microbial communities from UC Davis, California, United States - 3_2548_0518 | ecosystem: Host-associated > Mammals > Digestive system > Stomach > Rumen | place: USA: California... | reverse complement strand
AACGGTTTTCAAGACCGCCTCGTTATGACCACTTCGATACAGCTCCATACCTAAAGGCACTTAAGTATACATAATCCGAAAGACTTTTTCAAGTAGCTGCCCGAAAAGCTTTCTATATATATAAAAATAGTACCTTAAAGATATACGGTATCTCAGTTGCAGAGATACTCGATAAGTCTGTCGAGATCCATGTTATCCTTATAGTCGATAACGATACGTCCGCGGCCTGTATTGTTATCCAGAACCTTTATCTTAACCTTGGCACCAAGCTGCTTCTTGAGCTTAGTCTCCACTTCCTTGGTGCTTAATGTTAGTCTGATATCAGGAAGGATCGTTTCCTTTTTCTGTGAAGGATTGGTCTGGGCCTCAATATACTTCTTAATGAAAGCCTCAGCCTGTCTTACGTTCATGTCACGTGTCATGATGATGTCAGCAACCTTGCGCTGGTCTTCCTTATCCTTGAGACCGAGTATAGCCTTTGCATGTCCTTCGGACAGGTCTCCTCTGCTGACAAAATCCTGAAGTGATTCATCGAGATTCAGGATACGGATCGTATTTGCGATCGTTGCTCTTGGCTTACCGAGTTTCTTTGCAAGCTGCTCCTGTGTAAGCTTGTGTGTCTTAAGAAGATTCTGCATCGCAGCAGCCTCTTCAATAGGATTGAGATCTTCTCTCTGGATATTCTCAATCAGGGCCTGAGCCATCGTCTCCTTGTCTGACAGATCTCTTACAATAGCAGGGATCACTGAAAGGCCGGCAATTCTTGCAGCTCTCCAACGGCGCTCGCCTGCAACGATCCTGTATCCGTCGCCCTTGCGCTGTACGATGATAGGCTGGATAACACCATTCTCTTCGATAGAGGAAGCAAGCTCATTAAGAGCCTCATCGTTGAAGTTCTTTCTGGGCTGACCGTTGTTAGGGGAGATGTCATTGATCTTGAGATCTACAACAGAATCTCTCTTATTCTCCGGAATACCGTCAGATGAAAGGAGCGCACCAAGGCCTCTTCCCATTGCCTTGCTCTCTGATACTGTCTTAACAGCTGTCTTCTTAACCGGAGCAGCCTTGGCTGCAGGAGTCTTAACAACAACCGTCTTCTTAGCCGGAACGGCTTTCTTGACAGGAGCTTTTGCAGCAGGCTTCTTCGCTGAGACTTTCTTCGCAGGCGCTGCTTTTTTAGCTGGAGCTTTCTTAGCTGTTGCTACAGTCTTTTTTGATGCCACCTTCTTAGCGGCAGGCTTAGCTGCAATAACTTTTTTCTTAGGTGCTGATTTAGGTCCTTTTCCCAATCCCTTTGTAGCCATATTCGTTCTCCTTTATGATCTCTTGATTACTTCTTTTGCCAATGCTTCATATGCTTTGGCGCCCTTAGAGTTCTTGTCGTAGTCGCAGATGGCAAGACCGTGACTCGGGGCCTCTGCAAGTCTTACATTACGCGGGATAACAGTCTTGAAGACTTTGCCGCCGAAATACTTATCTGTCTCTTCCTTAACCTGTCTTGAGAGCTGAGTTCTCAGATTGAACATAGTAAGGACCACGCCCAGGATCTCAAGCTCAGGATTGAGCTTCTTTTTAACAATGTTAATTGTATCCATAAGCTGAGAGAGTCCTTCAAGTGCATAATACTCGCCCTGGATAGGAATGATCAGACGGTCTGATGCAGTAAGCGCATTGATCGTGAGAAGCCCGAGCGAAGGAGGGCAGTCCAGGATAATGTAATCGTAATTTCCGTCTATGGAAGCGATAGCATTCTTCAGGATCTGTTCTCTTGATATTACAGTAACAAGTTCAACCTCTGCTCCTGCAAGATTTATGTTTGTAGGGCAGATGTCAACATTCTCCGCATTTGTTTCATAAATAACGTCTGCTATCGGTGCATCATTGATAAGCACATCATAAACCGTCTGCTCGAGTTCACGCTTATCGATGCCAAGGCCGCTTGTGGCGTTTGCCTGAGGGTCAATATCTATAAGGAGGACCTTCTTCTTTTTCTTGCCCAGAAAAGCTGCAAGATTTACGGCTGTTGTCGTCTTTCCGACGCCGCCTTTTTGGTTAACCAAAGCAATTACTGTTGCCATATTTAACTCCTTTATTATATTCCTGTCTTGATATGTAAATTCTATCATTTGATCACTGATTTATATATGTCAACTTTAATACAAATTTAGGCAGTTTGTTTTTGATTGTTTGACATATTTATTCATTGCAGCCTGGCTATTCAAAATACAGTTTTCAATTTTGAGGCAGTCAGCCGGGAATGTTCCACGTGGAACATTCCTGTTTTGGAGCGAACAGAAAAATTGTTCATAATTTCAAATTGTTCCACGTGGAACAATTTGAAAATGTCCATAAAACAAGGTGCCGCGTGAAGCGACACCCTGCTTTTGTTCATAAGTTGTTTTTCTGAGAATTGATCAGTTATCAATATTAGCAAGCTTAGCGTTGAGTTGAATGAATTCCTTACGGGGCTCAACCTGATCGCCCATGAGAAGAGTGAATGTCTCATCTGCTTCCTGAGCATCTGCAAGTGTAACTCTTAAGAGCTTACGTGTAACAGGATTCATAGTTGTATCCCAGAGCTGTTCTGAGCTCATCTCACCGAGACCCTTGAATCGCTGAATGAGAGGATTCTCCCACTTGTGAGCTATCTTGATCTCTTCGATCTCCTTATCGTCGTAAGCATAATATGCTTCGTCACCCTTATAAACTTTATAAAGCGGCGGGCAGGCAATATAGACATATCCGCCTTCAACAAGGGGTTTTAAGTATCTGAAGAAGAATGTGAGAAGAAGAGTTCTGATGTGAGATCCGTCGACATCGGCATCGGCCATGATAATAACCTTGTGATATCTGAGCTTTGTCTCATCGAACTCATCACCTATACCTGCACCAAGAGCCATAACAACAGGCTGGAGCTTTTCGTTGGAATAAACCTTATCGATTCTAGCCTTCTCAACGTTGAGCATCTTACCCCAGAGAGGGAGAATAGCCTGATACTTACGCTCTCTGCCCTGCTTTGCGGATCCGCCTGCGGAGTCACCCTCTACGATGAATATCTCGCAGAATTCTGCCTCATCACTCTGGCAGTCAGCAAGCTTGCCCGGCAATGCGTTATTCTCAAATACTGTCTTTCTTCTTGTAAGTTCTCTTGCTCGCTTTGCGGCATCTCTTGCTCTTGAAGCTGAAAGACATTTATCCATGATGAGCTTTGCAATATCAGGATGCTCTTCAAGATAGATCTCGAGTTTTTCGTAAACGGCACTGTCTACCATAGGTCTGATTTCGGCATTACCGAGCTTACTCTTTGTCTGTCCTTCAAACTGAGGATCAGGAAGCTTAACTGAGATGATGGCAGCAAGACCTTCTCTGGTATCTTCACCCTGGAGTTTAACGTCACCATCCTTGATGAACTTATACTTCTTTGCATAGTCATTGATGGCTCTTGTCATTGCTGCACGGAAGCCTACAAGATGCGTTCCGCCTTCAGGTGTTGCAATATTATTTGCGTATGTATAAACAGTCTCCTGATAGGAATCATTGTACTGGAGAGCGATCTCAACGAAGTTATCCCCCTGCTTTGTAGCAAAGTAGATAGGAGGTGTATTGATAGCTTCCTTATGTCTGTTGAGATACTCAACAAATGAGATGATACCGCCTTCATAATGGAGATGCTTCTTAACAGGCTCTGCTCCTCTGTCATCTGTGAGATCAATAGTTACTTCCTTATTGAGGAAGGCCATCTCACGGTAACGTGTGATCATTGAATCGAAGTCGAAAACGATATCAGGGAATATGGAATTATCAGGAATAAAGTTGGTCTTCGTACCTGTATCTTCCTTATCGCAATTACCTACGATATGGAGCGGAACAGTCGTTTTTCCCTTCTCAAATTCGATCTCATATATGTTGCCGTCACGACGGACCTGAACCTTCATATGATCAGAAAGAGCGTTAACTACAGATGCACCTACGCCGTGCAGACCGCCTGAAATACTGTATGCTCCGCCGCCGAATTTACCGCCTGCATGAAGCACAGTATGAACTACTTCTACGGTAGGGATTCCGAGCTTCGGATGATTACCTACAGGAATACCGGAACCGTTATCCGTAACAGTAACAGAACCATCCTTTTCGAGTACTACATCGATCGTATCGCAGCGTCCTGCAAGAGCTTCATCTACAGAGTTAGCTACGATCTCATAAATTAGATGGTGAAGACCTCTTAATGTGGTATCACCGATGTACATACCGGGACGCTTTCTTACGGCTTCAAGACCTTCAAGGACCTGAATATCATCTTCGCTGTATTCGCTGCTGTTGGATGTATCAAAACTGTCCTGATCTCCTTCAGCTGCCAAAACTTCAGCAATTGATTCTTCTTTAAAATCCTCTGTCAGAGCTCTGGGATTCTCGGCAAGATTCTTGAGCTCGTCATCATCGCCTTCTTCGACAGGCTGGAAGTAGAGGTCAACTGCTCCGGAAGGGCGTGACTGTGCCTCGTTGGCAGCAGAATTGTCCTCAAAATTAAAGCTTTTCTCGTCGTTCTCACTCATAAATACAAAAACTCCTATTCTTGGCAGAAATTTCCGTCAAATGTCCGGAAATACTGCTTTTTTAACACTGTTAACCGCCGGTTTTCAGAAATTCTCCGTCATGTTGAGTCTGTTTAATATCAGATTTGCAGACAATGAACAAACATATGTTTTATCATCTGTGATAACCAATGACTTCGGTATATCCTCAGTAACGTATTGCAGCCTTCCCTGTTCGTCCTCACTGTTAAGGAAATCAGACACATCCTTCTGGGAAGGGAGGACTGTCTCCAGATTAACGACTGCCGTAACCGAAGATTTAAGAACTGAAAGATCATTGCCGATATGAATGAACACTTTTAGCCTCCGGATCAAACGGAAATTCTCTTCTAACCTATAAAATTATATCATAAAAGGGAAGAATAATATGTTTATTATAATATAAGAAAATGCGACATATTGCCGCTTTATAAAGCAGATTGTCCTAAAATCAGGCTTCAGTATCGATCCTACCCTCTTCAACATGGTAAAAAACGGCTTTATTTGATCCCTGCATCACGTCTATCTCATCACCTATCATATTCTTATCTGTGCATGTGATGAAGATCTGGGCGCCCTTCATGGCCGATACAAGACTTAATCTTCTGGTCTTATCAAGTTCAGAGAAAACATCATCGAGTATCAGGATCGGGGTAGAGGAGACGAACATCTTAATTATCTCCAGTTCAGAGAGTTTTAAAGCCAATGCAGCCGTTCTCTGCTGTCCCTGTGATGAGAATGTCTTCATTACCAGACCGTCAAGCTTGATCACGATATCATCCCTGTGGATACCGGTCGATGAAATATGCTTATCTATGTCGTAATTTCTGACTGATTTCAGCTTTGCAAGAACTAAATCTGAAAGAATGCCCTTAATTCGCCCATAATCGGCTTCTGAGAGCCCTTTACCCATATAGTCGTCATATTTACTGTTTTTAGTAAGAAACGTTTCTAAGGCCCCTACAACGCCAAATATAGTACTGTACTCTATAGAAAGGTTTTCTTTTCCTCCTGAAATGCTTCCGTGATGCTTTGAAGCTATGTCGGAAATGAGCTTAGCGAACTTATATCTCTTCAGGATGATCTCTGCTGAGAGTTCAGCCAGAGAGAAATCCCAGAAATTCAGCTGCTCATCAACAAGAGCAGGCATACTGTCACTTAGCTTAATGCTCTTGAGAAGGGCATTTTTCTGTGCAAGGAGTCTGCTGTAATTGCTCAAAAGATTGAAATATGAAGGTGATATTTTAGATATCAGCGTATTCAAGAACTTTCTTCTGAAAGCAGGTGCATTTTTGACAATATTCAAGTCTTCAGGAGCAAAGATAACAATGTTACATACACCAATATATTCTGAAATCTTATCTACGGGAGCATTATCTCTTATCAGCATTCTTCCTGGTCTGCCGTTCCTTGATAGAGAGGACCTCTCAGTATAATAACTTGAGGATAAACTTACATTACTGCCATCGTCATCTGTAAGATCCAAAGAAGCTTTATATTCATTCTCACCGAACTTTATAAGATCCGAATCCTTGCTGGTCCTGTGAGATGTAATGCTTGAAGCAACATATATTCCTTCAACGAGATTTGTTTTTCCCTGGGCGTTATTACCGTAAAAGATATTAACAGAAGGCCCGACGTCCAAATCGAGCCTTCCGTAATTTCTGAAGTTTTCAAGATGTATGCTTCTGATGAACATTATCTTCTGATAGGAAGAATGAGATAGATATACTTATCGCCTTCAACAGGTTTAATGATGCAGGGACCCTGACCGCCGTTAACTTCAACTCTGATGATCTCATCATCGATATTCTTAAGTACATCGATTACATATCTTGAATTGAAATCAACATCTATAAGTTCACCTTCAAGGCTGATATCGATATTCTCCTGGAGATTACCTCTTGCAGATGTTGCCTGAACAGTAAGCTCGGAAGGATTATTTGAAAGGAATCTTACAGGACACTTACGGTCATCTGTCATGATGATGAGTGAAGCTCTGTCAACTGCATCAAGGAACTGCTTACGGTTGATTGTAATAACAGTCTTAGGATTCTTAGTAATGATAGAATCGAAATTAATGAACTGACCTTCGATAAGACGTGAGATCATTCTTACATTGCCGATATCAAACAAGAGATTCTGCATTGATGTATAGATATTGATCTCAGCATCCTCATCGTCACTTAATATCTTACTCATCTCAGTAAGAGCCTTACCGGGAACGATATAGTTGATCTTAGGAAAATCGTTGCCCATATCTTCGCGGTTGATAGCCATTCTGAATCCGTCGATTGAAACTACAGAGAGAATTGAACCGTCAGATACGATATTACTTCCTGTAAGAACCGGACGGGAATTATCTCTGGAAACTGCAAAGATCGTGTGATTGATCATGTTCTTAAGGATCTTCTGACCCATAACGATCTTCTCTGCTTCATTCTCTTCAATCTCAGGTATCTTCGGGAAGGGCTCGGGATCAAGACCTGCAATCTTGAATTCTGCCTGTCCGCACTTGATTGTAGTCTGGAAATTGTTATCGGAAATAATATCAACTTCAGGCTCAGGAAGCTTTCTGATGATATCACCGAAGAACTTTGAATCTATAACTACGGCACCTTTTTCTGTAACACTTGCTTCAACATCAGCTTCGATTCCTGTCTGGAGATCGTAACCTGTGAGCTTAATCTTATCGTCATCTGATGCTTCTATAAGGATACCGTTAAGGATATTAACTGTACTGTTAGTAGTAACAGCTCTCTGGACTATGGATACATTATTGACCAAGTCATCTCTGCTGCATGTAAATTTCATCTGAAAAGTGCCGCCTTTCCGCTAATATAAAATATTTCAAACATTATACACTTAATAATATTAAAAATGTATAGTTTAACGGTGTTACAAACTTCGATTTTAGGGACATTTTCCGAATTTGCGACATCCGGCTCTGTAGTATTTTAAGTAAGCTCTTATTCGTTCTATTATGCTTTGTTCAAATGTTCAAAACACCACGAAGATCATTATTTTCAAATAGTTTTGATTTACAAAGCAATGTATAAAACTTAATTGATTATTGTTCAGAAAAATACCATTTTGAACATTGTTACATTTGTTTACAACCGGTCTACAGAGAATCTACCGTAAGTTTTGAACATAAGAACAAAAAATGTTCAAATCATGTGATGAGTTTATATATCTCTTCGGCCTGTGCCTTGAGCTCAGAACTCTCATCAACGTTATCGCAGCCATGCATAACAGTAGTATGTTTACGTCCGCCGAATAACTGTCCGATCTTCTCATATTTGAGTTCAAGATAGTCTCTGCATATAAACATAGCAACATTTCTGGCAGTCGATATCTCAGCGCTTCTGAGCTTTGAAGTAAGCTTATCGGGTGTCAGATCGTAATAATTTGCAACAGCATTTATAACTATCTCAGGTGTCAGATATTTCTTCTTATTAGGAGAAACAATAGGCATAATTATCTTCTGGACATCTTCAAGAGATAACTCTCCGTTTGCAAGAGTTATATAAGAAGAAATCGTGTTGAAAGCACCGTTGAGCTGTCTGATGTTTGTTGTGACATTCTCGCAGACATAGTCGATTATCTCATCTGAAAGAGTGAAGCTTTCATTCTCGAGTTTGTTTAAGAAAATAGCTTTTCTTGTCTCAAAATCCGGAGGCTGGACATCAAACATGATACCGTCCTGAAATCTTGAAGTGAGCCTGCTGTTGAGTTCTGTGAGGTTGGAAGGCGCCTTGTCGCATGTGATCACGATCTGTTTGCCTGCCTCTATGAGAGCTTCAAAAGTATTAAAGAATTCTGTCTGGACACCCTCTTTACCAATAAGGAATTGAATATCGTCAATAAGAAGTACGTCGACGGTACGGTACTTATTACGGAAATCAGTGTAATTTTTGTTATTGATACATGCTATAAAAGCATTGGTAAAAGCTTCACAGGTTGTGTATATAACCTTTTTATCGGGATGCTGTTCAAGAATTGAATTACCGATAGCTTTCATAAGGTGAGTCTTGCCTAGACCTGAATTACCCCATAAGAAGAAAGGATTTCTCTGTTTCTGACCGGGCTTTGTAGCTACGGATACGGCAGAAGCATGGGCAAAGCGGTTACAGTCACCTACGACGAAATTTGCAAAGGTGAATTCACCTGTAAGACCTGTGACAGTAGGAATCTCGCTCTTAGCTTGTCTGGCAGCCTTTTTCTCTGAATTGACAGAAGCTTTCAGGGCATTATCGTCACCCTGGAGAATGAACTTAACGGCACATGTCTTGTCCTGATTGGCATGTCTTATGGCATTCTCAATGAGTTTACTGAGCTTCTGGCTCTTAACAAGATCAAGTGAGTAGGGATCTCTGGCTGCAAGGACCAGCACATCATCATCAGAATGGACAACGCTCATCTTGCAAAGAATAGACTCATAAGTGACTATATCGATGTTATCGTCGAACTTAAGAAGACTAAGCGCATTTGTCCATAAAGAACTGTCCATGTAACCCCTCCGTAATAAAAATGACGTGCGAGTAACATAATATCATGGTTTGGGGGTATAATGAATAAGCATTTTATATTAAAATCGGTTGTGGAAATAGGGCAGGATAATGAAACGAATCGATGCAAACAAGAAGGTAAAATCCAAAAGAACTGCAGTTAATACCAGCCTGATCATTATCAGTGTCATTCTTCTGATAGCAGGCGTCATTCTGCTTCTTATTGACCCCATCAAGCGCTTTAACAGACGCAGAATATCGAGTGATGCCCTAAATGCAGTTGAGAATAAGATCATGTCAACCGAGGTTGAAGAGTCAGTTGCACCTACCTATGTTGTTCCTGCCAGGGGCAATGAGGTTGAAGGTGAAGGTTACGACTATATAGGTGAGACCGAAGAGACAGAAGAAGAATACTACGAGGAAGAGTATGTCACATTGAATTCCATCGGAATTCTTAATATCAGCAGCATCGGAGTCAGGTATTCTGTTTGGGATGAGGCTTCACAGGTGTCTTTAAGATACGGTCTGGGTCACTATGTCGATTCCGTTATGCCCGGAGAACAGGGTAATGCTACGATCCTTGGCCACAATTACAGAGATGGATCAATGTTCCACAACCTGGGTTATGTAAATATCGGCGATGAGGTAATTTTTACCGATGTTTACGGCAATGACTATTACTACTATGTCGTTTCCTCAGATATAGTAAGTGCCGATGATATCCTGGATTATGCTCTTGGAAATGTCACAGACTCCAGCACTCTGACGCTTATTACCTGCACTTACGAGTACGGCATGACCGGCTGGAGAAGAGTCGTAGTCTGCGAAATGGCTTAAAAAACAGTCTAAAAAACAAGGTTTTTTCTTTTAAATAATATTGGGTGCCCAATATTATTATATTTCTGTTATAATTGGCGCGGGTTTTAATGAAACTTTATTACAGATATTTAATTTTTGGAGGAATAAACAATGGTAACGGCAATCGTTGGCGCTAACTGGGGCGATGAAGGAAAGGGTAAGATCACAGACCTTCTTGCAAACGAATCAGATATTGTAATCAGATTCCAGGGCGGAGCAAATGCGGGACACACCATAATCAACGATCACGGAAGATTCGCTCTTCACCTTATGCCGTCCGGCGTATGTCATGAGAACATCGTAAACATTATCGGCAACGGTGTCGCTCTCGATATCAGAAAGTTCATCAAGGAATATAACGACATCAAAGAGCAGGGCTTAAACCCCCAGCTTCTCGTATCTGACAGAGTTCAGGTCGTTATGCCTTATCATGTTGACTTCGACAAGTTCGAAGAGGAGAGACTTGGAGGTAAGGCTTTCGGTTCAACAAAGTCCGGTATCGCTCCTTTCTTCTCTGATAAATATGCGAAGATCGGTTTCCAGGTTTCCGAGCTTTTCGATGAGGCAACACTCAAGGAAAAGATCGAGCGCGTACTTGAGATCAAGAATGCACTTCTCGTAAATCTCTATCACAAGGATCCCATCGATTCCAATGCCCTTCTTGAAGAGATGCTCGAGCAGGGCAAGCTCATCAAGCCTTTCGTTACAAATACTCAGGCATATCTCTACGAGGCAATCAAGACTGACAAGAAGATCCTTTTGGAAGGCCAGCTCGGAACAATGAAAGATCCTGACATGGGTATCTATCCGATGGTTACTTCTTCTTCCACATTGGCAGGCTACGGCTGCGTAGGCGCAGGTATCCCGCCTTATGAGATCAAGAAAATCGTAGTAGTTACAAAGGCTTATTCATCATCAGTCGGCGGCGGCGCATTCGTCTCAGAGATCTTAGACGAAGCTGTTGCAAAGGAACTCAGAGACAGAGGCGGCGACAAGGGTGAGTACGGTGCTACAACAGGACGTCCGAGAAGAGTCGGCTGGTTTGACTGTGTTGCAACACGTTACGGCGTAAGACTTCAGGGCGGTACGGATGTTGCTCTCACTAATCTTGACGTATTAGGCTATCTTGATAAGATCCCGGTCTGCACAGCTTATGAGATCGACGGTGAGATCACAAAGGATTTCCCTAATCCCACAAAGCTCGACAGATGCAAGCCTGTTATCGAATATCTTCCTTCATGGAAGGGCAAGGGTGAGATCCGTGGCGTAACAGAATACGACAAGCTCCCCAAGGAAGCTCAGGATTATGTTGAGTTCATCGAAAAGGAGATCGGCGTTCACGTATCAATCGTATCAACAGGACCTGTAAGAGAAGAGATCATCAGAAGATAATTCTTATTGAACAGAAAACAACCGGAGCTGCAGCCTTATTTCAGACTGCAGCTCTTTATTATGTAAAACTGACCAAAACATAAGCACTCAAAATCAT
>Ga0326514_10002625_pt1 | contig 11436 bp, 12 predicted proteins | sample 3_2548_0518_D_FD_203653 | JGI IMG/M metagenome (GOLD analysis project Ga0326514, IMG submission 203653) | Bovine rumen microbial communities from UC Davis, California, United States - 3_2548_0518 | ecosystem: Host-associated > Mammals > Digestive system > Stomach > Rumen | place: USA... | reverse complement strand
GATAATAGATATAATATAATACTGTTAGGGATCATGATAATATGCTGTTTTTTGGCAGGTCATGATCAGATTCAGTACGATTAATAGAACTCTGCCAAGGGCAGAGAGTCGGAGGTTATTTATGAAGACAGTTGCTGATTATGTTGTAAGTATTCCTGATTTTCCTGAACCCGGTATTATTTTCAGAGATATTACTTCTGTAATCCAGGATCCTGACGGCCTGCAGCTTGCTGTAGACGGCATTGTTGAGAAACTTGGAAAATATGATTACGACCTGATCGTTGCGCCTGAAGCACGCGGTTTTATCTTTGGCATGCCTGTTGCCTACAAAGTTCATAAGGGATTCATTCCGGTTCGTAAAAAAGGAAAACTGCCCAGAGAGACTGTTTCCATTGAATATTCTCTGGAGTATGGTACAGACGTCCTTGAGATGCATAAGGATGCGATCAAACCCGGTCAGAAGGTTGTAATCATCGATGACCTGCTGGCTACCGGCGGTACCGGCGAGGCAATCATCAGCCTTGTGGAGAAGATGGGCGGCCAGGTTGCAGCAGTTGTATATGTAATCGAGCTTGCAGGTCTTAATGGCCGCGAAAAGATGCACGGCATTCCTGTTGAGACCGTAGTTTCTTACGAGGGCAAATGATGCAGGACAGCCGGTTTTTGACCATAACCAGCAGCAGCAACCCTAAAGTCAAGGAAACGCTGAAGCTCATCAGCAGCAGAAAGAGCAGAGAAGAAACAGGTCTCTTTGTCTGTGAGGGGATCCGCCTGTTTCAGGAGATTCCCCGGGACAGGATCTTCAGGATATTCATCTCTGAAAGCTTTCTGCAGCGGCCGGAAGCTCAGGAAATCCTCAGCCCTTATGAAGGGGCAGGACAGGAAAATCCTGATGCATTCAGAAAAGCTCCGGCACCGGCCGGAAGGGCTCAGGCCTCAGGCAGCTCCAGGGCGGAGGTCATCGTACTGACAGATTCCGTCTTTAAAAGCCTGAGCGATACCAGATCTCCTCAGGGAATCCTGGCAGTTGTACGCCGCAGGGACTGGACACTGGATGAAATCCTGAATCTGCCCGGCATATCCTTCTATATGATGGCTGAGAATCTTCAGGACCCGGGCAATCTGGGCACTATCATGCGGACCGGGGAAGGAGCAGGCATTACAGGTCTGATCCTTTCCAGAGGCACTGTGGATATCTACAGCCCAAAGGTAATCCGGTCTACTATGGGGTCTCTTTTCAGGGTTCCTTTCCTTTATACAGATGACCTCCCCGGTGTTATCAGGCAGATGCAAGAAAGGCAGATCCGTGTATATGCCGCGCATCTGGAAGGGTCTGTACCTTATGATACACCGGATTACCGCCAGCCGGCAGCGCTTCTGATTGGCAATGAAGGCAATGGGCTTACAGATGAGGTTTCCGGGGCAGCAGATGCCAGAATCCGGATTCCTATGGGCGGAAAGCTGGAATCTCTCAATGCCGCTGTCTCAGCGGCAGTCCTCATGTATGAGGTCCGCAGGCAGCGGGGGACTTGACTACGGGGTACTGGCAGCAAAACTTCCTGATATTGACAGATAATGTAAAGTGTGTTATAAATAAATTTAATGGTTTTGTAACATTTGGTTTTGAGACACATGATATATCGTTGTTCAGAAGCTTTTTAAAGGGGTTCTGAAGATCAAGGAGGTTGTTTTTTGATGAAGAAGATTGGCAGGACTGCAGCAGCAGCCGTATTTACTGCCTGTCTCAGTATGAGTATGGCTGTTACGCCGGTTATGGCACGCGGCATATCCGCTGATACCGGTGCAGGCCGCATTTCATACATTGCTGCACCCGGCACTCACAGCAGTGAAGGGGAGAGCAGGTCAGAAGGCAGTATCGCGTCCGGCTTTGCAGCTGTGGTTTACGGCAATGTGGATGTAGATACATTACTTTCCCAGAGCAGCGCAGAAGGCGCTGAGGCAGCTGCAGCAGAAGCAGCTGAGGATAAGCAGTTAACGCATGAGGATAGTTCTTATATCACACCCGATGTGGATAATAAACTGATCGTCCATAAGACTGCGGACGGAGATGGTGAGGTAAAAGGATATCTTTATCGTGGATCTAAGGCCACAGTTCTCAGAAAAGAGAATGGATGGTATAAGATCAAGTCCGGAAAGCTCATGGGTTGGGTTTCCGAGAATAATGTATTTGTCGATGAGGAAGCGGATGGATTCCTGAAGGAAGTGAATCCCAAGCATATAACAGTCAAAGAGGAAAAAGTTAATCTTTACACAGAGAAAGATAAGGATTCCGATATTGTTGCCGAGCTCAGTGAAGGCATGAAATTCATGCTGCTTGACAAAGATGATGACTGGTATGAAATCAGATTCACACCCGGAGTAACAGGCTATGTAGAAAAGTCCGGTGTAAAAGCCGGCAAGGGTGCCGTATCAGGCGTTCGACTTAATGTGATCGATGAATACGAAGAACTGATCGAGGAGCAGGAGAAGATCCGTGAAGAGGAAGCTGCAGCCAGAGAAGCTGCTGAGAGAGCAGCCGAGCTTGCGGCCCAGATGGAAGTGACCTATTCACAGAATGGAGCTATGACAGTCAGTGACAGTGAATTCGATGTTCTTGCAAGAATCTGCCAGCGTGAGGCCGGCAGTCATTATGAGAACTGCCTGGCGGTAGCCAATGTCGTTCTGAATCGTCTGCGCAGCTCCAGATTCCCCAACACCATCAGCGGCGTTGTATTCCAGCCTTACCAGTTCTGTTCCAGAGAAAAGCTTTACCGCGTCACAGCGGGCGGCCCCTGGGAAGTCTGCAAGAAGGCAGCAAGAGATGCGCTGGCCGGCATCAACAATGTTGGCAGCAGAGTATCCTTCCGTGCATCCTGGGCAATCGATGCTTCCAGATATTCCAATGCTCTGCGCATCGGCGACAATGTATTCTTCTAAAATTGAATTATGATTCTTCATCAAATGGGGACAGCCGGATGGTTGTCCCTCTTTTATTGAAGCTAATCTGTGAACCAATTCTTAAGAATGTTTGAAATCAGCATAAATTGTCGCACGGAACTTTCTTTTTATTCTCTACTCTGCTAAAATACAACTTAAAGAATCTTAAGATTTATAAAAGAATTATCAAAGATTTTTCATTCACCGGCAGGGCCGGTAGAAAGGATTATTTATGAATGCATTTCTAGCTGAGTATATGTGGCTGGTTATCTGCGGCGTCCTGCTGATCGTGGAGATGTCCACAGTCAGCCTGACTACCATCTGGTTCGCGGGCGGAGCATTTATTGCATTTATCGTTCAGAAGCTGGGATTTGGTTTGACCGGTCAGCTGCTTGTATTCGCAGTGGTCTCTCTGGTACTTCTGTTTTTCACACGGCCTCTCGTGAAGAAGCATCTGAATACGAAGACAACCCGGACGAATGTGGAAGCCATGAACGGCATGACCGGAGTAGTTATGGAGCCAATCTCAAATCTGAAGGATAAAGGCCTTGTCAGGGTCTCCGGTCAGATCTGGACAGCCCGTTCCCATGATGACGGAGAAGAGTTTGAGAAGGGCGACCAGATCCAGGTACTGCGTGTGGAAGGCGTTAAGCTGATCGTTAAAAGAGTTGAGGATGACAACAGCACCGGGTATATCTAAATATTGCTCCAGGTCAATGCCTGCCGGAGCAGACAGAGATCAAAGTAACAGATATCAAAGTGAACAGATACAGCAAGCAATTACTGTATTTACAATATTTATTAATCATGGAGGTTTCATATGCCGTTTATCATTGGATTTTTCGTATTAATTCTTATTATCCTTGCCAGCTGCGTGAAGATCGTTCCCCAGGCTCAGGCAAGAGTTGTTGAGAGACTTGGCGCATACAACGGCACCTGGTCAGTAGGCGTACATTTCCTGGTTCCAATCATCGACCGTGTTGCCAAGAAGGTGAATCTGAAGGAGCAGGTTGCTGACTTTGCCCCCCAGCCGGTTATCACCAAGGATAATGTTACCATGCAGATTGATACCGTAGTTTTCTATCAGATTACTGATCCTAAGCTTTTCGCTTACGGTGTTGAGAATCCCACATGGGCTATCGAGAACCTGACCGCTACAACCCTTCGTAATATCATCGGTGACATGGAACTGGACCAGACTCTTACATCCCGTGACGTAATCAATTCCAAGATGCGTCAGGAACTTGATGAAGCGACTGATCCCTGGGGCATCCGTGTAAACCGTGTAGAGCTCCGAAACATCATCCCTCCCAGAGAAATTCAGGATTCCATGGAGAAACAGATGAAGGCTGAGCGTGAACGCCGTGAGAAGATCCTTGTGGCAGAAGGTGAGAAGAAGTCAACCGTCCTTGTAGCAGAAGGTAAGAAGGAACAGGCTATCCTGAAGGCTGAGGCTGAAAAGCAGGCCACCATCCTTGCAGCTGAGGCTGAGAAGGAGAGAAAGATCAGAGAAGCTGAAGGTCAGGCCGAAGCCATCCTGAAGGTTCAGCAGGCTACTGCAGAAGGTATCAGGCTTCTGAAAGAAGCAGGCGCCGATGCAGCAGTACTCCAGCTGAAGTCACTGGAAGCCTTTGAGAAGGCAGCTGACGGCAAGGCAACCAAGATCATCATCCCTTCCGAGATTCAGGGACTTGCAGGACTTGCAAAATCCATCCAGGAAGTAGTCGGCCAGGATACACCCGCTCAGGATTGATCCGGTAACATATGAGACTGGATGTAAGATAATCCTGACCGGATGTCAGTTTAATCCAGACCGGATGTCAGATGAATCCGAATCGGGTATAAGATGAATGTAGCTGAATATAGCTGAATTAACCTGTATTTTGATGAAGAATCAGATACGCAGCCCGCATGACAGGATCTGCCCAACCGGCAGATGCGTCATGCGGGTCTTTTTTATGGAATGGGAAAGATAACAAGAATAACCCAATCTGCATTGTATACAAAAATAAAGTTATCAAAAACCGGGACTGATCTAAGCAAATAACTGTTTTAAAGAATAATGATGATTCCTGGTCAGCTCCCGGTCCGTGTTTTTACAACTTGCACATCTGCCGGTTTACTGATATGATAAGTACGTGTTTCCATCTTTTTTGCATGCGGAACGTTTTGGGATTCATCGTGTGGGATGTACCGTGACTTATCATGCGGGACGTACCAGGATTTATCATGCGGAACGTACCGGGATTCATCTTGGGGAGCACTACCGGGATTTATAAGGAGGATATGACAGTTATGAACCTGAAAGGACGGAATTTTCTGAAACTGCTTGATTTTTCGACGGAGGAGATTGAGTATCTGATCGATCTTGCCGCAAGATTGAAGGCGCAGAAGAAGGCAGGTGTTGTGGATAAGTGCCTGACCGGTAAGAATATTGCCCTGATCTTTGAGAAGACCAGTACACGTACCAGATGTTCTTTCGAGGTTGCTGCGTATGACCTTGGCATGGGTGCGACATATCTGGATCCCACGGGCTCTCAGATTGGCAAGAAGGAGAGCATTGCCGATACAGCCAGGGTTCTGGGCCGTATGTATGACGGTATCGAATACAGGGGATTCGGTCAGGAAATCGTGGAATCTCTGGCAAAATACGCCGGTATTCCCGTATGGAATGGCCTGACCAATGAGTTTCATCCTACCCAGATGCTGGCTGACTGCCTTACCATCCGGGAGCATCTGGGACATCTGAAGGGCGTGAAGCTGGTTTATATGGGCGATGCCCGCTACAATACCGGCAATTCTCTGATGGTGGTGTGTGCCAAGATGGGCATGCATTTTACAGCATGCGCGCCTAAGGCTTATTTCCCTGCGCCTGAACTGGTAGAGACCTGCAGGAAGATTGCCCAGGAGACCGGGGCTACGATCACACTGGAAGAGGATCCTGTGAAGGCTACTAAGGATGCGGATGTTCTCTACACAGATGTGTGGGTATCCATGGGAGAGCCGGATGAGATCTGGGAGACCCGTATCCGTGAGCTGATGCCTTATCAGGTCAATATGGACTGCATCAACAATGCGGCTGATCATGTGATCTTTATGCACTGCCTGCCTGCTTTCCATGATCTGGGAACAACGATCGGAGCCCGGATCAGCGCCAGATTCGGCATCGATGAGATGGAAGTTACGGATGAGGTTTTCGAATCCGCGCATTCTGTAGTATTTGATGAAGCGGAAAACCGCATGCATACTATCAAAGCGGTTATGTATGCAACATTAAAGGGCGATGAATAAAAAGAGATTTACAGAATATAGGGCAGAGGTACTGGTGGATATCCTCCATCTGGTATCCTGCGCAGCAGTGATTGTGCTGGCCGTACTGATCTTTCTGTATCCGGACAGGAGAGAAATCCTGTATCCCATCATATTCGGTATGGCGGCATTTCTCAATTTTACCAATATATATCTGAACCTTCGCAGCAGGACGGCAGGCAGGGGCTCCTTTGCCCAGGTGATCGGTTTTCTGATCGCCGGCTTGTTTTTCCTGGCGCTCACCATACTGAGCGCCGTCAGCATGATGGCCTAGGCCAGAGTTACTAATGATAAAGGCGGCACAGGATCGTGAAAGAAAAGTTACTTCATCTTCTGCAGCAGGCAGATGATTTTATGTCAGGACAGAAACTGAGTGAGCAGCTGGGCATCTCCAGGACAGCGGTATGGAAATATATCCGCCAGCTGGAAGAGGACGGCTATGTGATCGAGGCTGTAAAAAACCGGGGCTACCGGATCAGCAGCAGCGCCGAGGTCATGAATGCATTTGAGATCACAAGATATCTGGAGACCGAGTGGCTTGGCAGAAGCCTGGAGTTTCATGATGTGATCGGTTCCACCAATACAAGAGCCAAGCAGCAGGCGGATGGCGGGGCGCCGGAAGGTCTTCTGGTCGTTGCTGACAGCCAGAAGTCCGGCAGAGGCAGATTGGGAAGAGCCTGGTCTTCACCTGCGGGCTGCGGACTCTTTTTTACCTATGTGCTGCGGCCTGAATACGAGCCGGCCAGAGCTTCCATGGTAACTCTTCTGGCAGCCATGGCCATGCATGATGCCATTGCCCAGGAGACCGGGGTGCAGTCCATGATTAAATGGCCCAATGATATCATATATGACGGCAGAAAGATCTGCGGGATCCTTACAGAGATGAGCACCGAAGAAACCCGGATCAGCTATATTGTGACGGGCATAGGCGTGAATGTGAATAATGAATCATTTCCTGAGGACCTGCAGGATAAGGCTGTCTCTCTTAGTATGCTGACAGGCAGAAAGGAGAACAGGTCTGCCATCTGCGCAGCTTTCTGCAATCATTTTGAACATTATTATAAGGATTTCGTAGAAACCGGTGATCTTGCCTTCATGGTGGAAGATTACAATAAGCTTCTGGCTGGAACCGACCGGGATGTGATCATCGCATCACCGGAGGGTGAGCAGATCTGCAGGGCGACAGGCATCGATGCAGACGGTTCCCTGTGTGTGGTTCTTCCGGATGGAAGCAGCATGAAAGTAAGCTCCGGAGAGGTCTCGATCAGGGGAATCTACGGGCATAAATAGGAAGAAATATGGATCGTTTTGATGACATGAATGAATACGGCGGTTATGAGGAATATGAGGACGATGAAAGGCGCACCGTTTTATGCGGGGCCAATTCCTACACCCAGAAGTTTTATCTGGGAGATCAGTTCTCCAATCTGCCGGAGGCTGTAAAGCAGGAACTTCAGATTATCTGTGTTCTCTTCGTGGAAGATGTGGGCGGGATCCTGACCATGGAATTCAACGAAGAGGGAGACCTGGAACTGAGAGTAACCCATGATCCGCTGGATTATCTGTTTGATGATATCGGCAGTGAATTGAAGATCCGGCAGATACAGAAAGAGAAAAGAGAACTCCTGGAGCAGCTGGAAACTTATTATAAGCTGATGTTCCTGGAGCAGGACTGATACAATGAGTATTAAGATTGGAGATCTGACACTGGAGGTCCCGGCAGCGATGGGGCCTATGGCCGGTGTAACAGATCAGGCATACCGCATCCTGTGCCATGAGCAGGGATGCGGTTTGATGTATACGGAGATGGTAAGCGCAAAAGCCATCCTTTATAAAAATAAGAACAGCAAAGCCCTCATGGAGATTACGCCGGCGGAGGGCCCTGTAGGCCTGCAGCTCTTCGGCTCAGATCCCCAGCTCATGGGAGAGATCGCCATGCAGGTTCAGGACCTGTATCCCTATCCCCTGATTGATGTCAATATGGGCTGCCCGGTACCAAAGGTGGTTAATAACGGTGAAGGCTCAGCACTGATGAAGGATCCACAGCTGGCAGCCAGCATCATCAGGGAAATGGTAAAACGGGTTCATAAGCCGGTTACGGTCAAGTTCCGCAAGGGCTTTTACGGCGATGAAGTACTGGCTCCGGATTTTGCCAGAGCCATGGAAGATGCAGGAGCCGCAGCTCTTGCCATCCACGGCAGGACCCGGGAACAGTACTATTCCGGCGCCGCGGACTGGGATGTAATCCGCCAGGTCAAGGAAGCCGTGTCCATCCCTGTATTCGGGAACGGGGACATCTTCACACCCGGGGACGCCCTCAGCATGATGGAACAGACCGGATGTGATGGCGTTATGGTGGCCAGAGGCGCAAGAGGCAATCCCTGGATCTTTGACGGCATCCGAAAACTCCTCGCAGCAGGCACATCAGGAGTGAAACAGGAAGCATCTGAGGCAGGGATTATCCATAATTGCAATAATAATTCCGTCCAGCATACAGGTCATGCAGGCAAGGGGAGTTCAGGAGCGGCCAGGGAGGCCATGAATCTTGGAAGGTCCGAGCAGGAAGTGGCAGCCATGATGCTGCGCCACGCCGGCCTTTTGTGTCAGTTTAAAGGGCAGTATATCGGCATGAGGGAGATGCGCAAGCATGCGGCCTGGTATACTCAGGGACTCTCAGGCTCGGCAGCCTTCCGGCGCAGGGTCAATGAAACAGAGACCTATGACCAGTTTGAGCAGCTGGTGAATGAATTCTTTGGCAAGTATGCTTGAATTTTTTACAGACATACGTTATAATACTAAACCGTTGAATTGTCTGTATCTGTGAAGAACCGTGTGTTTTCCTGCAGATCAGCGGAGGCCGGTCTTAGCAGAGGCGGCTGCGCATAAGCAGACAAGTGAAGATAGAAACAACCTTATTAAGATGATCAGGAAGCTTGTCCTGTACAGAGGGGAGTAATAATTATGGCAGAAAAACAGTCTTTAACCCGTGCCGGCCTTGAGCGTTATGAGAGAGAACTTGATGAGCTGGTTAATGTAAAACGTGAAGAAGTTGCACAGATGATCAAGAGCGCCAAGGAACTGGGCGACTTATCAGAGAATGCTGAGTATGATGCTGCCAGAGAAGAGCAGAGACATATTGAAGGCCGTATCGCTGAACTGACTGAACTGCTCAAGAACGTAGAAGTAGTTTCTGATGATGAGATCACCAATGACAGAGTCAGTGTTGGTACAACTGTCGAGCTCCTTGACGTTACTGAGAATGCTACTGTAACCTATCATATCGTAGGTTCTGCGGAGGCTTCCATCCTGGAACATAAGATCTCCGATGAGAGTCTTGTTGGACAGGCGCTTAAGGGACGCAAGGTCAATGATATCGTTGAAGTTGCTACACATAACGGCGTCGATCAGTATAAGATCCTCGGTATCAGCAGAACTGAGAATTATTAAAAGCATATAGGAATCAGGGGAGTAAGTCTATGTCTAATCAGAATGAACAGAACCGCAGCCAGAAGCCTCAGGCTCAGGGAAAGCAGAATCAGCAGAACCAGAAGCCTCAGGATGACAATCAGCTGAGAAAGGTTCGTGTGGAAAAATTGGAAACTCTTCAGGCTGAGGGAAGAGATCCGTTTCTTATCACAAAGTATGATGTAACTGACCATACAGAGGATGCGATTGCAAAGTTTAAGGCAGCAATCGCAGGCATGGAGCTGGCTGAAGGTGAAGAACCTGTTCTTGCAGAGCCCATCCATGTCCGTGTTGCCGGCCGTATGATGTCCAAGCGTGTTATGGGTAAGGCTTCATTTGCCCATGTGCAGGATCTCAAGGGCACCATGCAGACCTATGTTACCAGAGATAATCTGGGTGAGGATGCCTACAAGGATTTCAAGAAGCTGGATGTGGGCGATCTGATCGGTGTTGAGGGCGACCTTTTCCGCACCAAGACCGGGGAGATCTCCATCAAGGCATCCGAGGTCACCCTTCTGTCCAAGGGCCTTTATCCGCTGCCTGAGAAATATCACGGCATGACCAATACAGATCTTCGTTATCGTCAGAGATATGTTGACCTGATCATGAATCCGGAAGCCAAGGATACTTTTATCAAGCGTTCCCAGATCATCCGTGCCATCCGTACTTTCCTGGACGGCCAGGGCTTCATGGAAGTGGAAACCCCTATGCTGGTTGCCAATGCAGGCGGTGCAGCAGCCCGTCCTTTTGAGACACATTTCAATGCCCTGGATGAGGATCTCAAGCTCCGCATCTCTCTTGAACTTTACCTCAAGAGACTGATCGTAGGCGGCCTGGAGCGCGTCTATGAGATCGGCAGAGTATTCCGTAATGAGGGTCTGGATACCAGACACAATCCTGAGTTTACCCTCATGGAGCTTTATCAGGCTTATACCGATTATAACGGTATGATGGATCTGACAGAGAATATGTACCGCTATGTGGCACAGACTGTGCTCGGTACCACAAAGATCAGCTACAACGGCGTTGAGATGGATCTGGGCAAGCCCTTTGAGAGAATTACCATGGTGGATGCTGTAAAGAAGTATTCAGGTGTGGATTTTGATCAGATTCCGGATCTGGAAGCTGCCCGCGCTGCCGCTAAGGAGCACAATATCGAGTTCGAAGAGCGCCATAAGAAGGGTGATATCCTGAACCTCTTCTTCGAAGAGTATGCAGAAGAGCATCTGATTCAGCCCACATTTGTCATGGATCATCCTATTGAGATCTCACCGCTGACCAAGAAGAATCCCAGAAAGCCCGGCTATGTTGAGCGTTTTGAGTTCTTCATGAACGGATGGGAGATGGCCAATGCTTACTCTGAGCTGAATGATCCCATCGATCAGAGAGAACGTTTCAAAGCCCAGGAAGAAGCTCTGGCCCAGGGTGATGAGGAAGCCAATACCACTGATGAGGACTTCCTGCATGCACTGGAGATCGGTATGCCTCCGACAGGCGGTATCGGCTACGGCATTGACCGCATGGTTATGCTGCTTACCGACAGCGCAGCCATCAGAGACGTGCTGCTCTTCCCGACAATGAAGTCACTGGATAAGTAAAAACCTAGAAAAATCAAGGATAATCACGCTTGTTAAGATGTGGAAATATTAAAGAATAACCCATTTTTAACCCGTTTGGGTTCGGTTAGGGTTATTTTGGTATAAAAAAGGGGGTTGGTCTTACACC
>Ga0326514_10002624_pt1 | contig 11436 bp, 9 predicted proteins | sample 3_2548_0518_D_FD_203653 | JGI IMG/M metagenome (GOLD analysis project Ga0326514, IMG submission 203653) | Bovine rumen microbial communities from UC Davis, California, United States - 3_2548_0518 | ecosystem: Host-associated > Mammals > Digestive system > Stomach > Rumen | place: USA: California... | reverse complement strand
GTGTCCTACAGAGATTGAATACCATGCGCCCAAAAATCTGAATGACATAATAAAAGAGATTGGTTCGGATATGATCACATCCGGTGCGAATTAAAATGAAAGATTCTTATTACGCATTAAGCAATTTAAGACAAAAGTTGTAGACACAAAAATTATCGGGAACTAGTGATAACTGTATTTTCTGGGTATGATGACCGGCAGATTAAGAGTGTAAAAATGTAAGAAACGTTTTCAGCTGAATAATCGTTCATGATTTAGCCGGCACTCATCCATATTGCCAGCTCTTTAATTTTTTTTATACTCCCTGTTTCCCGTTAACCTCGTCCGCCAAACGGCCCATTCTTTCAAATAGCCAGTTTCCCGGACAGGATTTTCTGGCAAACCAGCGATGAACAGTGAGGAGCATTTCGTCACTTTTGACCGCGTATGCCAGAGCCTGATTCGTAAGCGTAACAGCAATCCGCGTTATTTACGTGATTGCAGAACTGTTTTATTATGAGCCCATCAACGAATTTGATAAACGGAGTTTCATTTGATGGATCAAAACTACAGTAGCAAACTTTACAGCAAAAGAAAGGCTAATGATTGAGCCGGAAAATTTATAATTTCAGGAAAAACACAGAAATCCCCTCAAAAAAAATCTCTTGACAAATTAATAATTCACAGAAATTTATCAAAAATTAACCACAATTGCACAGATTACTGAATTTGCCTAGTTTATATTTATAACACATTGATTTTACGTTGTTTTTTATTTTATTTAAAAATTATTGACAACTCTTTAACACCGCATAATTTCACGTTTGAGAAAAAAAATTCTTTAATTATCAACAAAGTTATCCACAGCATATGTTGATTACTTTTCTCAATCCCTTATTTCACTTAATCTTTCGGAAACCGCCATACAAAAATCGTACAGAACGAATTTTAAACACAAATCCGAACAAGAAAAAAAAGCAAGAAGAAAATTCACGATACGTTCAAAAACAAGGCAACTGACTGCGCATTAATAATACAGATCGGTACTGTAAAAAAACGAAAGTTATCAGATTATTTTCTATTCAGAGCGTTATCAGTATTCCCGCTTATAAGGAACTTTTAAACAGTTGAACTGCCTAACAGAATAGATATGAAGATCTGTCTGTATCAGGAATTTTCCAATAATGACAGTTACAGCCACAAACGGCACAGCAGATCTGCAGAAACCGATAGTAACAGCGGCGAACATCAGGTATGAACAACACCAATAACAACGGCAGTCAGAACAGCGGCATTATCCCGCTGTCTGCAGAGGAAGCAAGACAGTTAAGGGATTCTCTTGACATGTTTCTTTCCGCTCAGGACAAAGATCCGGCGGATATTATCAGTGCATCGGATCAGGCAATTATGCTTATGCGGAAAATAATGGATTCCCGCAGCGGCGGCAGCGTTTCCGCAGCAGATAACGATAATGAAGAAAATACCGCACCGGTTCCGGAAAACCCCGCAGCAGCGCAGGCTGAAGAGAACTGCAGAACCGGCACTTCTGAACAGCAATCTCATGAAACCGGCAGAACCGCCGTACAGGAAAGGAACGAAAACAAACCTCAGCAGACACGAAACATGCCGCTGGAACAGGAGACAGGTACCGCTGCAGTACCCGGTGTGAAAACATCAGGATCAGATCTTTTTGAAATTTTTACCGGTAAAACGCTTACGGGTATCTGCGCGGCCGTTTTTCTGATCCTCGGTTTTACTCTCATCGCCCAGAATTTTTCCTTCGGTCCGTACGGTAAATTCATCGGCATGTTCATAACATCAGCAGGCATGATTTTCTGGGGCTGCAGAACCGGCAGCGCCGGCAGAAGATTAAAGCGGGTAAAGGCGGTAATCTGCGGCATCGGCGCATCACTTCTTTATACCACTTTATATGCCGGATGTTTCATTTTTGATTTTATTCCGAATCTTTACTGGATCCCGCTGCTGTTTTTATGGGCTCTGCTGATGGCATGGCTTACCATCAGACAGCATCCCTTCCTGTCACTGCTTGCGCAGATCGGCATTGTTATAAATCTTCCTTTTCTGATTTACTACCTGATAATCAGCAGCAGCAGCGCTCTGCTGATTTCCTTTGCGGCACAGCTGCCGTTTTATTATGTGGCCGCCAGAAAGCGGGAGAATATCGGTATTTACACATGTGCCGGTTCCGCGATGCTGATGCTTCAGTACCTGTTTGCGGCAGATCCGGCCGCTGTCAATACAGTTGCAGGCTGCATGCTTCCTCTTGCGGGAACCGCTGCGGCTTCAGCATCCGCATGGTTTGCTGCAACAGCACGGAAACACAGGGTATGCGGATACATTGCCGCCACGGTAAATTCAATACTTGTTCTGGACATAATCAGATCTGTTTTCTGCGGACCGTTTCCGCATCCGGCAGAATCACTGCTCAGCAGAAAATACCTGGAGCTGATTCCGGAAATAATATTCGCAGACACAGCACACCATACCGTCACATATCTGCCGTGGCTCGCCGCGGTTCTGTCGGTAATACTGTATATCGCAATACTTGCAACAGAATACACAGCCGGAAAGCTGAAATACGAAAACCGCAGGATCATAAGTACCGTACTGCTCGCATTTCTGATCAGCGTGGCATTCAATCTCTCACAGCTGACACGGGAATGCTTCGGACTGGCGTCCGGCTTTATTTTGGAATTTTTGAAACTCTGCTTTGTATTCGATGAATACCTCCAGCCTAATTACGGAGAGGTGATTGAACATGAATTCCGGTTTACGGCAATCTCGCAGCTGCAGATGATCATTCCGATTCTGTCCGTGTTGTTTGCAGGATTCGCCTGTGTTTCAAAAAACAGAATCTGCACCTGGGCCACTCAGATGCTGGTTCTTTTCTGTGCAGTTCCATGGTTTTTACATTCGGCCATCCGACCGGATACCTCAAACAGCATACTCTTCCAGATCCTTTTTACAGCAGCGGCATCATGGATTTCAGTCAGGAGCTGTCCTCTTTTCAGCCGGGCTAAAACCGCTTATCCGGTTGTAATCGGCTCGGGTATTGCTGTTTTTGTGCTGATATTCATGTCAGCGATCAGCGTCCATATTCATTCGCTTGAATCAGTACTGCCTGAGCACGGGATCTATATTGCGGTAACCGCCGTTTCCTGCCTTGCCTCATGGATCTGCCTCATGTCCGGAAAGAAAATGAAGGAAACAATCCCGCTGCCTGCCGTCTGGATCCTCACCCTGTACGGCGTAAGCAGATACTTTTACGCTGAATACACCGGACTGATGCTTTTTGCCGCCATGACCGTTCTGCTGGAGTTCACCAGACATCTTCTTCTGAACAGAAATTCCGGTGCGGACGGCTATTACCGCAGTTTCAGACTCTCATGCATTATTGCCGCGACACTGCTGTACCTCAAATGGGGAGATTACAGTTATGTCTGCGAATGGCAGAGGACCGGTTTTGCCGATGCCCCATCCCTTCCTCCTTATCTGTGCTGGCTCTGGGCTACCGCCATGCTTCTCTGGATCTACTTTTCCGACATTGTTTATGATTTCAGAAACTGCAGAAATCGTAATGTTCCGCTTTACTACTGTTTCGGAGCCATAGCGGCGGCTCTTCTGATCATGACCGGCATTGTGCAGGATAACGAAATGAGATGCTATCTTCTGTACCCGATTGCAGTTGCGGTCTTCATACTCGGACATCAGCTGAAAAACAGAGTTTTGGAATTCACCTCCCTCGGTCTTTTTGCCCTGGCAACTGTTGCCGTACACTGCAACTACTACGGCTCCTTCACGCAGGACCTCAGAATTCCATTCAATATTTTTGTATTTCTGTCCATGTTTATGTGGATCCGTCTGACGCGCAGTCTGCTTTCATCCGTTCCTGATGCAGGAATGATTATCTTTGGCGCCCAGGCGGCTCTTGCTCTGCTGATTATGCCGGTATTCTCCAGTATGCATATAATCTGGATCTGGTTTATACCGATCGCCTGCCATATGCTCATGTACTGGCGCAGCAATGATAAACAAGAAGCGTTTTTCGCCTTTGTCTATATGTGGATGTTTCTTATTCAGGCAGGTCATATCGGAATATTCACTCTGCAGGACTTCATACCGCAGGCATTTCTGATGGCAATCGGCTATTCCGTTGTCAGCAGCCTGCAGACTTCCGGTAAAAAAGTGAAATTTGAATCTCTGCCGCTGTTCATCGGCATAACGGTTTTCATTTCCCTGGTGCCGATGATCAGTTTTGCCTTTAATCTTGCCGAAAGCCTGTTCCGGCTGGCAACAGTCCATAAATGGCAGTATCAGACAGATCCCGTTGTCATTTACTGTCCGGCACTGATCACCTGCTGTCTCGGCTGCATGGCGGCAGGATGGCTGCTCACCATCCGACTGAAAAAAAATCTCAGCTGCGGCTACGGCTGGATGCTCGGCAATATCTTTGTTTCCCTGGTTTCTGCCGGACTCATTGCGGTATACGCTCTGGAATTATTCACAGATGCCTCTGCAGCTGTCCCTGATGAAAACGACATATTCGACACATCATCGCTGACAGGCAATATCGTTATACTTCTGCTTATCGGAATTGTTCTGTGGTGTCTGATGATTTCAGATCTGCTGAAAAACCGCGGCAAAAATATAACAGACGGGATCTGCTTCCGCACGATATGCATTTTCGAGGTCGGACTCGGTGTGGCCGTCGTCTACCTGCTATCCTACATTCCGACCGGAATCAGCACATTGTCATTGCTTCAGTTTGCAGCCATGTGCCTGATCTGGCTGCTGTCCGTTCCATACGGACAGACAGGCTATTTCAAAAGTTTCTACTTTGCCGGCAAATGTTTTATTCTCCTTGCCGTTCTGTGCTTTGAACTTCTACGGACAGGAAATATATTCTATTCATCGCTGTGTCTGACCTTTGCTGTTGTCTACCTTGCCGCAGGACTGTTAAAGGAAAACAAAATCATCAGAATCGTCGGACTGTGCTCCACCGCTCTGTGGATCCTTAAACTGATCCTGCACGATATCAGCTACAGCAGCGAACTTGGAAAGGCTCTGGCATATATCGCAGCCGGACTGATTCTGCTTGGGATATGCGTTTCATACAACTACATGAGAAAGTCTCCGGTTGAAGCATCGGAACCGAACAGTCGCCGCGATGAAAAATGACAGAAAAGACAAAACTGCCGGCAATATTTTTTACACAATCTGTTTAAAAAGTTATCAACAGATTTGTGTTTTGTATCGCAAAAAAATACTTGACAAAGGATATAATGCACAGATTTTAACCGGCACTGCAAAATTTTTCAGCAATGCCGGTGAACAGGTTTGTTTTTATAGTTATGTTATTGATTTTACGTTATTTTATTTTAATTAAAAAAACATTTGACAAGTTCTGAAAACCACGGAATACCGTGTTTCAGAGATAAAATAAAGTAAATATCAACAACTTTATCCACAGCCCCTGTTTACATTTTTTCCCAGCCGTTGCAGAGGCTTGATCTTTGCAAATTGCAAGACTAAAAAACATACAGCGCAATTTTTAATCTGATTTTAATCAAACAAAAAATTGCAAGAAAAAAATGTTTTTACAGTTCAAAAAATCAGCTTTCAACCGCATAAAAAAGATACAGTTCCATGAAGTACGCAGGGTAAACCGTCCTCATGAGGATTTATTTGTGCCCCGTCACGAAAAAGAATCTTTATTTTATGCTTTTTTCAGAGACCTTATGCAGAATGCATACAGAGCAGATCAGCACGACATATGGAATTCAGCAGGATGCGCACGCCGCTGAAGCACATTATTCATACAGATCATCGTCTTGGTTTTTTAATTACTTTTTGGCAATTTTTATAGTAAAATACCTAGTTGAATTCAATAAAAAAACAGCAGTCAGAATTAAAAAAAAAGAGTTTGGTAGTCAGATGAAAAAAAGAAAGGAAAATCAGGCAGAGGAGTTGCTGCCGAACAGCGGTTTCAACAAAAAAAGACCATACAGAAATCTTAATGAGCTCCCGGCCCAGGGTCTGGTAAACTTGCTCTGGAGAAAGATCGATGCCGACTGCAGTCTCAACATGGAAATCCCGGCACGCTACGATCAGCTCTCAAAAGTGTCAATGGTTAAAATTTCATATTTTGCCGATTCACCTTTGAATTTTCAGCAGAATCAGATTGTATACACAGATGAACTCAGATTCAGCAATATTGCCGGTCAGCTTATGAACGATCTTGCACAGAACAAGGAAGTTGAATTAAAAGAAATTCTGGAAGCTTTAAACAGATAATCAGGTACATAATATGTGGTTCAAGAATTTAAAAATCTATAAATTAAAGGAATTGCTTAAATTTGATCAGGAAGCAATTGAAAAATCACTCAATTCATTCATTTTTTCACCATGCGGAAGTCTGGATCTTGAAAAAAGCGGTTTTGTATCGCCGCTGGGAAAATTATCGGATGCACTGCTGAACGTGGTAAACGGTCAGTACATAGTTTGCGTACGCTTTGAAAAGAAACTGCTTCCGATGACTGTGGTACGTGAACAGGTTGCGGAAAAGATTGAGGAATATACCGCGGAACACGGCCGTTCGCCAAAAGGAAAGGAAAAAAGCGAAATCAAGGACAGTGTTCTTCTGAATCTTATTCCCAAGGCCTTTGCCACCCATTCCGATGTATTCGCATGGATTGACAATATCAACGGCTATGTGATGGTCGACACCTCCTCCGACAAGAAGGCCGAAAATGTGCTTGCACTGATCCGCAAGGCGCTGGGAACACTGCCTGTGGTTCCGCTTGATGTAAAGGAAAGCGTTACAACAGTGGTTACAGACTGGCTGCTGAAAAACAATGTTCCGACAAGATTCGAGCTCGGCACACAGATCAATCTGATCTCAACCAGAGACGAGAACAAGACTGTTGCCGCCAAATCATCCGATCTGCTTGAAGATGATATTATCCAGCATCTGCGCGGTGACAAGATCGTTTCCAAACTGTCGCTGATTTTTGACAATGAATTTTCCTTCATGCTTGACGAACAGCTGAATATCAAAAGAATTAAATTCTCCGAGGATATAACCAACCCTGATGAAAATGACGGATATGACAAAAGGGAAATGGACGAGGCAGAACGGATTAATGCTGATTTATTCATCCAGATTGCATCATTCATGAAACTGATCCCTTATCTTGTTGAACAGTTCGGTGGCATTAACGACGATATCTGATAAGTATGAAAAAAGTTGAATTATTAAGTCCGGCAGGCACTCTGAAAAATTTACGGTATGCTTTTGCCTACGGCGCCGATGCGGTTTATGCAGGTCAGCCGAGGTACTCTCTGAGAGTAAGAAACAACGATTTTGATTTTGAAAATCTCAAAACCGGTATTTCAGAAGCTCACGCCCTCGGAAAAAAACTTTATATAGTGGCAAACATTCAGCCTCACAACGCCAAGATCGGAACATTCCTTGACGATTTGAAGCCGGTGGTTGAACTTAATCCAGATGCGCTGATCATGTCGGATCCGGGAATGATTATGATGGTAAGAGAAGCCTATCCGGATGTCAATATTCATCTGTCGGTTCAGGCAAATGCGGTAAACTGGGCAACAGTGAAATTCTATCAGAATCTCGGACTGACCCGCGTTATTCTTTCCCGCGAACTGTCTCTTGAGGAAATCGAGGAAATCAGACAGCGCTGTCCCGATATAGAACTCGAGGTTTTTGTACACGGAGCGCTGTGCATGGCATATTCCGGAAGATGTCTGCTTTCGGGATACATCAATAAAAGAGATTCAAATCAGGGCACCTGCACCAACGCGTGCCGCTGGCTCTATCATATGAAGCCTGCCGCCGAGGATGACAGCGGAAATCTTGTTGTACCGGAAAACGGACTTTCCGCCATGATTGCGGAAGACAGCCATCCGCATGAATATATGGGAACCTTCGAAGATCAGCACGGAACCTATATTTTCAATTCAAAGGATTTGCGGGCTGTAAGTCTTGTGGAAAAACTGATCGGCATCGGTGTCGATTCCCTTAAGATCGAGGGACGAACCAAGTCATTCTACTATGTTTCCCGTACCACACAGATCTACCGCAGGGCTATTGACGACGCTCTTGCAGGAAGACCTTACAATCCTGAACTCGCAACGGAGCTGGAATCACTGGCCAACCGCGGCTATACTGAAGGCTTCCTGGTTCGCCATCCACACGGTGATTATCAGAACTACGAACAGGGAAGTTCATCCTCTGAACAGAGCAAATTCGTGGGAGAAATCAAGGGAGTCAGAAACGGAATGGCTGAAGTTGCCGTAAAGAATCACTTTGAAACCGGGTACAAACTGCTGGTAATGACACCGAAGAAAAACATAACCTTTGTTCTTGACGAAATGTTTGATAAACACGGAGAGCCGCTGAAGGCCGCCCTCGGTGACGGACATACCGTATATTTTAAACTGCCGGAGGAAATGGATGCCGAACACGGTATCGTGCTCCATCAGTTTACCGGCGATCAGAAATATAATTAACGGAATAGTCATGGCTTATCTAATCAACAGTAAATGCATCGATTGCGACATGTGCGTGCCGGAATGCCCGAACCATGCCATTTCCGTAACAGATCACCGCTATGTAATCAATCCGGACAAATGCACCGAATGCGTCGGATTCTATGATGAGCCTACCTGTGTCCGTGTATGCCCGATCAGATGCATCAAAAAAGATCCGAAACACAATGAAACCAGAGAACAGCTGATCGCCAAATTCAAGGCTCTTAACTCATGATCTGAATCAGCTGTTTTATCGCCTGACCGCTGCACCATTCGGATTACATGCCGAGGATAAACAGGCAATAATTGAAGGGAACGGCCTGTGACAGCAAGCTACAATCATTATTATTTACCCATGGTATATCAGGGTCATATATTCACAACCGATTTTCAGCAGCAGTTCGATAAGGCGGATCATGAAGGAGCTGATGCCATAAATGAAACCTGCCGGAGAATCCATGACTGCAATGAGCATAATCTGAAAATTCTGAAGGAAGTGAACCTTAAATAAATCATTTGTTAAACAGATCACATTTTGTCTTTTTATCGTATAATGGAGAAAGGAAAGCCAAAAGAGGTTTATACTATGATGCTGTCAACTTCCCACATTTTCTTCATGTTCGCGACCATGTTTCTGATTATCGGATGCGGAATAATTTCAGCAAAAAAAATCAGATCAGCCGAAGCCTTCAGTCTTAACGGAAGAAAAGGCTCCACAACCATGGTAGCGGGCGCGATTGCCGGAACATGCATGGGAGGAGGAGCCACGGTCGGAACCTCGCAGCTTGCGGCAAGCATCGGTCTGTCAGCCTGGTGGTTTACTCTGGGCATGGGCATAGGATTTATCATAATGGGCATATTCTTCGCCCGACCTCTGCGCAACAGCAGACTTGAAACAATTTCACAGATTCTGATCCTGTCCTACGGAAAGGAATCCGGTCCTGTCGCCAGCATCATCACATCCTTCGGACTGTTTTTTACCTGTGTCGCATCGGTTCTGCCGGCAACCTACATACTGGCCCATCTGCTGAATATCTCGGTATATCTCGCAAGTTTCATTCTTCTTCTGCTGATTGCCGTTTATATATTTTTCGGCGGCATGAAAGGCGCCAGCGTATCGGGTCTGCTGAAGACCGTCATTCTCTGGGCCATGATGCTTCTTATGTGTCATATTGCCTACATCAAGCTTGATACACTGCCCAACTTCGATCAGATCTTTGCGGAAAGCTACTGGTTTGATATTTACGGTCAGGGTTTTCTTCAGTCGCTGGAAAATATATGCTCTCTTATTGTCGGTGTATTCTGCTCGCAGACCTATGTGCAGATTTTCTTTTCTGCATCCGATGCCAGAACCGCACGCAACGGAGCCATTATCGCCGCACTGATCAGTATGCCGGTTGGCATACCCTGCATTATGGCGGCAATGTATATGCATGCTGCCCATCCCGAGGTTCCTGCCATTATGTCGATGCCGGAATTCGCAATCAGATATATGCATCCGAATCTTGCCGGAATCACCATAGGAGCGCTGCTGGTGGCGCTGATCGGTTCAGTTTCGGGGCTGTGCTTCGGCATGAGCACCATGGTTTCACGGGATCTCGTCGTTCCTCTTGCCAGACTTAAAACCAGCGCGCAGGCTCTCTGGGCAAACCGCATCTGCTTTCTGATCCTGATAACCGGCGTTATATTCTTTTCACTTTACAATCTGGACAGTCAGGTTCTCACCTGGAATTTTCTGTCAATGTCACTTAGAGGAAGCATCTTCCTGCCGATGGTTCTGGCACTGCTTTATCCGAAGCTGTTGCCTCCTGTGTGGGCGATACCGGCAATGATTATAAGTGCATTTTTCGCCCTTACAGCCAAATCCGTATTCAATATGCCGATCCCTCCTCTGTTTGTTTCATTCATCGCCAGCACGTCAATCGTTGTTCTGGGACTGTCCATCGGCAGAAAGTACAATTATCAGATCATGAAGGGACTGGTTAATTTCAGACACAGAATTTTCTGTAAAAAAACAGAACATTCACTGCATAAATAAACACAGGAAAATTCCGTACGCACTACTGTTCCCGTCACCTCTTTTTTAACACGCCGTGAGCAGGAAATCCCCCACCTCTACAGGTGGCGGGATGAATTGCGATAAACACGGCGTTTTCTTGACTTTTGTATCTTGTAGAATCATAATCATATTATAATTCAGTGTATTTATAACCGAACTTGCACCCTATAATGTATAGTATTTACGTAACACATTGATTTTTCTCGTCGTATCAAAACTTCCTCTTTTTCTGAATCACCCATATTTTCTTTTAAATCTTGTCATAATTCATTGAATTTATTTGATTATCTGACCGTTTTGTTGTATACTCTACATATCTACTTAATATAGAGTATAGGTAATTCAATGATTTATCCAGGTATTCGTGTACCGCTTCCTGACATGGGCGGATATATCTTCAAAAGAGGAAATGTAAACTATTTTTATGTTTACGTCGGTGAACGACAGTCTACCGAAACTGAAGGAAAAACAACTCATCCCAAGTCTAAATGCATCGGACGGGTTGAGATCAATTCCGAGAATAAGCAGGAACTTATGCCTAATACCTATTACTACGAGCTTATGGGTTTGAGTCAGCCGGATGTTGCTGTTATGGAAGGTGCGGGCAGGAAGCCATGGAAGGAAAAACCAAAGCCTGCAGAGAAACGCGAAATCAGTGCAGAAATAGCAGTAGGTTATGGTCTGGCTGTAATGCTGATTTCTGCAGAGCTGCAACTTACACAGATTCTGAAAGATACATTTGGTGAAACACTGGGAAAAAGGATCCTGAGTTTGGCAGCCTTTATGTGCGAGCGGGCTCATTCATCTCTGGATGGCCTGGATCA
>Ga0326514_10002623_pt1 | contig 11451 bp, 9 predicted proteins | sample 3_2548_0518_D_FD_203653 | JGI IMG/M metagenome (GOLD analysis project Ga0326514, IMG submission 203653) | Bovine rumen microbial communities from UC Davis, California, United States - 3_2548_0518 | ecosystem: Host-associated > Mammals > Digestive system > Stomach > Rumen | place: USA: California... | reverse complement strand
GGGATACTGCTGCCGTTGCTGCCACATTTGGTGCACTACCCTCACCTGCCTCGTTCGAAAAGAGTCCTCGCTTCACACCATACATAATCGTTGCTCCAATGGTGCCTCCAACAACCTTCTCGACACCAAACGCATCAAGCATGATCAACTTGAAGACGTGGGGAATCAGACCGATATTCATGATGATGACCACGATAGCCAACACCATATAGCCAAAAGCCATCAAAGGCACCAGAATGGCACAGACAAAGGCAATACGCTGGATGCCGCCAAAGACGATGATAAGCCCCAAGGCAGCCAAAGCCATTCCCACCCATAGGGGCGACCAGCCAAAAGCCTCCTGCATGGCTCCGCAGATGGTGTTCGCCTGAATGGAGTTATTAGACAGGCCGAACTGACAGGTAATCAGCACGGCAAACGTGATGGCCATCCAACGTTGATGCAATCCTCGCTGGATATAATAGGCAGGACCACCGATGAACGAGTCCTTGTGCTTCTGCTTAAACAACTGCGCCAATGTAGATTCCACAAAGGCCGTTGCCGAGCCAATCAAGGCGATGACCCACATCCAGAACACAGCGCCAGGACCGCCGATGGCAATGGCAGAAGCCACACCTGCCAGATTGCCCGTTCCCACACGGGTAGCCACAGAGACGGCAAAGGCCTGGAACGACGAGATATGCTTCTTCTTGTTTCTTTCCCGTTGTCCCTGCACCTGTTCTTCCACAGTGTCGAAAGCCGAATCCGTCAACAGCCGGAACATCTCGCCCACCATACGGAACTGGACGAAGCGTGTCTTAATCGTGAACCACAGACCACATCCCACCAATACGAAGATGAGCACATAGCCCCACACCGCATCGTTCACCGTTGTTATCAGCTCATTCAAATCCATTGAGAGTATAAAGATAGCGTAAATCTATGAAAATCACTTGTTCAGTATCTGCTCGGCGTGCTCCTTGGTCTTCACCTGCTTGCCAGCGAAAATCTGCTCGATGATGCCCTCCTCATTAATAATAAAGGTGGTGCGGATGGTGCCGAGGGTCTTCTTGCCATACATCACTTTCTCGCCCCAGGCACCCATCGCCTCCATTAGGGTCTTATCGACATCAGCAATCAATGGGAAGGGCAGTTCATGCTTCTCCTTGAACTTCACATGCGAGGCAGCAGAGTCCTTGCTCACGCCTACCACCTCGTAGCCCGCGCCTTGCAACTCGCCGTAGTGGTCTCTCAGGCTGCAAGCCTCAGCCGTACACCCGCTGGTATTGTCCTTCGGATAGAAGTACAGCACCAACTTTCGTCCTTTGTAATCACTCAGACGGATGTCCCGTCCCTGTTCGTCTTTGCCCAGAATCTCGGGCGCCTTGTCTCCAATGTTCATCGTCATATTATTAAAATGATATCTTCATTATCTTCTAATCCATCGCTATCTCTGTTATCGGCTGCAAAGATAAAGAAATATTTGCCCTTTTTGCCAGAGGTTAACATTATTTAATAATGACAGAAAAGAGACTTCCCGTAAAAAACTATATATTTGCATCATAATAACAACTAAAAACAATCATCGATATGAAAAAATTAGGTTTATTATGTTTGTTGGTTGCCATGATAATGGTATCGTGCTCACTCAATGACAATAGTATTGATATGCAGAGTATCTTCAATGACACAGAAATATCTGACGACGATATTGAGACGGACCCAGAGATGGTGACTGTGCCCAATCTGCCCACAGCAGTTTACGGCCAGTTTGATGAGAATTCCACCGGAAAAGCCTTGCTCAATCGTTTGGGAACAACATACCAAGGTTACCAGGAAGGTACGAAAATGATTATGTTAAAGGGCGATGAAACACTCCAGTTCGCAAATAATATTGAGAATATCCGCCATCTGACCAGAATGATGATGAACGGCGGTCTACTGGCGATAGATCGTCCCACTATCAAAGATGCCTTAATTATCACCACCGCCTTTGTGGTGGGTGTTATCGATTATCAACAGGCCGAGATTGAGGAGAACTTTGATCTGACAGATGAACAGAAGCAGGAGGCAAGGGAACACTCTGCCATAAAAGAACGTGCTGAGACGCGTCTGAATAATATGCGCCGTTTGGCTACGAGGGCTGGTATAATAGATGATAACGAGGTTTTTGCCGAGATAGTCATTATGGGTATGAACGAGTATTTCTATATGGAACCGTTCAAGACTGAAGAAACCGTAGAAGTACGCTCTGAGGATACTGAAGGGCAACTGCTGGAATCGACACTGACGAAACAGACATTTGAACGCGATAACAGGGAAGCAAACATATTGGCCAATGGCGCGGCACGCTGGCTTAATGAGATTGACAAGAACCGAAGTGAGGCTCAGGCCGAAGCCCGGTCGCATTTGTTGTCAACCCGTGCCGATGGTGGTAATGCCATCAACGCGCTGATGGATGCCAGCGAGACTTTTACCTTCAATGGTAACATCTTAACACTCAACCCTGAGCACAAACTGGTGAGAAGTGCTAACCGCGTGCAGATGACCGTAAGATCGTGGGGAGTACACGATATCGACTCGAACAAGGATTATTATTATATCAAGCAGAATGTGACCGTAAGCATGGGTGACAGAGGCTATGAACGGCTGTTTATTCCCTGTGATGAAGACAGATGGACAAAGTGCAGCGGATTTGGTGATTACCCATTGTACTATGGCGCGTTCCTCTCAAACTATGAGACCTCGATGGAGTTGACTGGCGACAACAACGACAATATCCAACTGGAAGCAGCGACGCCTGCAACCGAGAACCAAAGTACCACCATCTCTATAAACGTAGGGTATTCGGAAAGTTCAAGCTCTAGCATTGGCTATTCGTGGAGCAGCAACGCAGGATATAACGCCCAAGGACCATTGGGCAGTATATCGAGCGGTATCAGCAAGACTGATGGTAAGACCAACGGGTCATCGTTCTCGATGAACAACTCAAGAGCATATAAAGACCTTGAGGTACACAAGAACCGCGATGGAAACAAAGTGACCTGGAGTTACAAGGGCAATCTGCCAAAGGGCAGAAGAGAGACAGGCAGCGATGCCTATCACTACAAGCACGACATAGCACCTGCTATCCTGGTGAGCGATGCTGACCTGACCAACGAGATATGCTGGTCAGTGGCTAACCCCACAGGCACTTATACGCTGAACATTACATCGTATCCGCAGACAGCTGTACTGCTACAGTCAAAGACTATCAAGGAGAACGGAGAGTATGCTCGCAAATATGATTACACCAACACTTATACGGAGAGCAACTTCAAGCACGAGTTCCTGCAGCCTAACCGATTCCTGCAGAAATGGCGTATGAGCATAACCGTAGATGAGTGGGAGGATAAACAGGATAAGACTGCCCTGAAGGAACTGGAGAATTACTTTACCGAAAAGTATCCCGATATTTATCGCAGTGTATTCACTGTGGCAGACAAAACAGAGACCAGCGTGCAGGTGATCAACGCCATCATAGAAAATGCCACAAACGCTTTCGATAAGCAGAAGGATATCCTTCAAGAATTGGCACAAAACTATGGCATCAAGGCATTTTCTATCCATTGGCGGTGCGATAATGAAAACCTGCGCCAGAAGAAAGACTATACGATTGAAGTTCCAGAATTCAAACTGATAGCCGATAGAGGTACGGGTACTGATGAGTTTGGCTTTGCTAACCTGATTGACGACAGCAGAAAAACCAAGTGGATGGGTAGCAACGCGAACACAATTAGTGGTGCTGATGTGCCCTATATTGAATTCCACAGCACTATACCTATTACAATAGGAAGTTACAGTTTGGTCACAGCCGATGATGCTGCTGAATATCCGTCACGAAATCCGTCATACTGGAGACTTTACGGCAAGCAAAAACAAGAAGACAACTGGACACTAATGGACGAGAAGGATTTCCGCAGAGACTACGAAGCAGGCTTGCCAACAAGAAACAACAAGATGAAGACCTTCGAGTTGAACGGCACAAAACTCAAGAGCGCCAAGTACTTCCGATTCGAGGTAAACTATGGCTACGGCGCATTATTCCAAATAGCAGAATTATATCTTAACAATTAATCTTCCTTCAGTCAATGAAGGCTTGGAAGGTGTCCAATTCATAGACAAAAACGGTTACATACTGGTATAGAAATCGGTGATGCGCACCAAGGCTCGTGAGCAGACGGGGCAGAAATCCTCTACTTCGTTGATCTTCATACGACACTCTTGAGCCGGGCGATAGACACCCTTCGACTGATAGCCACCGCCCTCGAATACGCCCAGCCGCTGCGTGGCAGCATTCAACTGCTGACGCTCAGACTCGGTCTCGACCTTTCTGTAATCGGGAATCTTGGCAGGCGGCGTAGGTATTGGGGTGTCCTTAGGTAACATATCTGCCCACTTCGAGCCAAAATCCTTTAACGTCGTCAAGTTGGGTTCCCAAGGTTCTGTATCATCAGGATACATCGTCTCGTAGCTGTCGTCGTAGAAATATTCATCGCCCAAACCACCATAAGCGTGACCGAACTCATGCACCAGCACTTGGCGGAACGTCGGGTGGTCGCTGGTGGTAACGGTAAGCTGGTTGTAGATGCCGCCACCACCATAGATGTCGCTGTTCACCAACACGATAATATGTTCGAAAGGAATACCCGCCAGCAGGTCGTAAAGACGGTGCAAATCGTGAGTCATCAGATAACGGTCGGAGTAAAATGTATCGTAGTGCGTGCCTACTGATGTCTGATTCCAACGGCCTAAATGAGGTATCGAAGGCCCGCTGTCTGCCGACTCAGCAGCAACGGCAACCACATTAAAGCGCGACTTCATCGAGGTAAACGGCTCATGGGCAAAAAGGGCATCAACCACACGCTGGCAGTCAGAATAGAACTTTTCCATCTGGCTATGGGTATAGCCTTCAGCCACAATAGCCAAATCTATACACCTCGTGATGTCTGGTTCGCCATCCGATTGCGCCTGTCCTTTCCACATATAACGGAAGGGAACCTGAGGCTCCTTTACCTGACGGATGAGTATGTCGGCAGGATTGAGCGTATGCTGCAGCTGTCCCACCACCTTGCCGTGAAAGTCGGTCAGCGTGATGTTTACATCAACAGGACGCTTGGGCAAGGGTACGTTGAAGGAAACGTTGAAGGCGCGGTTCACACGGGTTGCCTCCTCAGTAGCCTGCCATTCCTGAAACAGCGTGGAGAACGTGTGCACATAGAGTTGAATCCCAGTTGCGTGGTCGCTCAATATCAGTTGACCGTTGCCCTTTAAAAGCATGTCGGCAAGCCTGTTTTTGCGCCCTGCCCAGCGAGACATCTTACTGGCCTTGCTGAAATAAGCATATTGCTCGCGACTATTGCCTGCCAGCACATAGTCTAGCCGTAGCGTGCTGTCGACAAAGTGTTCATCAAAAGCCTGAGCCCCCGCTGTAGCTGCCATACACCATCCAGCCACCAATGTCAATAACAACTTCTTCATACGTCATTTTACATTAATAATCGTTTTCATGTGCAAAGTTAAGCAATCTTTTTGATAATCCCAACAATCCGACACCTTATTTCTTTTTTTGAGAAAAAAGCTCCATCTCTCCCGTCATCGCTGGAATCGCCTTTGCAGAAAGGAATTCTGGCACGGGAGAGATAATTTTTATCCCTCCCATATCTCTCCTTCATCTCTCCCGTCACCCTTCATGTAGCCTTCAAGTGATCTATACTCGTATCAGGAGAGGCGACGGGAGTGTTATGGGAGAGATGACGGGAGAGGTGAAGGGAGAGATGAAAATGGCGAAAACCCTTTATTTAAAGGGCCTGAAGCCGTCCGACGGGAGAGATAGAGCCTTTTTCGATAACTATTTATTCCCACCGTGGGAACAATATATTCCCAGCCTGGGAACAAAACATTCCCACCGTGGGAATAATCGCTTAAGTGCCTGCTAAAAGGTCTGTAAGTACGGACTAAAGACCTTCAAGGTACGGACTAAAGCTAAAACTGCGCCAGTGTTTGTTAAAACAATGACGATGTTTGATAAATCTGCGACGATGTTTATTAAATCAAAGCCAATGATATACCTTTTTTCGTCCCTTACAGCGTCATACAAAAATATGGAGGCAGAACCCTACTGATTGTTGCTATTTGATTCTTATTCCAAGGACATAATAGTGAGGAATGGACTTCACGATGTCCGACGAGAGATCGGGCATGATGACTTTCTCACCACAAAAACGACTAGCGCCCGTCTCTGCCTCATACCAATAGGAGCCGTAGAGAACGAGCGGAATAATCTTTCCCCTCTCGAATGGTGCAACGAGCTTAAATGGGCGCGACTCGTAGCTGTAACGGCTCTTGGTGGGCTCCTCGGGAGCGTATATTGGCTTCAAATTAAGACGGCCGTTGAAACCCCTGCCTTCGGAAAACTCGAATATATAGACGGCTGTCGAGTCATTGGCAGAAGGCGTAAAGCCTATGACGAGTTTCTCGTCCAAGCTCATCGAAATGCTGAAGCCAAGCACATTCTTTGGCTCTTCGCCCTTCACATATTCCATAACGACAGGCTCAACCTGTGCATTTTTGAAGTCTTTCGTATCAATGCTATAAGCGACGTAGCCTTTGGCTTTGAGCAACGAAATGTAGTCGCTGAAGGTCGGCTCAATCATTTTCATTTCCTGCGCCCGTCCGCTAAGAGCGACAAGAACAAGCAGGATGGCGATAACTTCTTTTTTCATGTTGTTTATATTGTTTAGAGGGCAAATATACGAATTATTTCCGAATAAACGAATAAAGTTTCGAAATAATTTGTATCTTTGCAGAGACATTCTATTGTGAACATTATATTTATGGCAAAGAAACAAAGAATACCCACAATTACTGCTGGCGATATCAAGAAAAGACATCCCAGATACCTGACTTGTGAAACTGACAAGCAGTACGCTGAACTGGCAAACGACATCTATGACATGATGTATGAAGAAATGGACTTTATGGACGATTTTCAGCTTAAGCATACCTGCATCAGTTTGGCGCTCTATTTCGAGGATCTCCATTCCAATACACATCTCTTTGAAACTTTCACCACGATTTACCAGAGGATATTCGGACGCTATGTACCCTTCTATTTCTCAATGGATGCGCAATCGGCTGATGCCCCACTTGATGCCATGAAATTCATGTTGTGGCACAGTATTGCAGCAGAACGCAACGGCATGATGCTCAACCCTTCGAATCAAGGATTGGCAAATATGGCCAAAAGATTACTAGAACTGTGGAACCAAAGACGAGAGCAGATACAGCCAAACGAAGACCTTGCCGACTATCTCTATTCAGAAGAAACCCAGCAAGATGCCAACGAGGTGAAAACAGTGCTCATCTGGCTAAGCCTCTATAGCTTGCTCGGCAGATGGTATGGTAATCCCAACCCAAAGGATGACGAAGCACATCTGGGCAAACTATTCGTGCATGCAGATAAGGAAACGCTGGAGTATGCCAACGAATGTCTTTCCGCCTTTGAAATCCAAACTTGGCCGTTGTCACTTTCTCCACAACAAATCTATGCCGAAATGATACGTATCGACATGGACGACCCCAATGACGAAATAGCCAAGGCTATCGAACAGATGAAGGCTATGCCCTTTGCCATGTATCAAATAGCTGGGAACGACACTATGGGGCTGAAACTAAAAAGTCCGTTGGGAGAGACTATCAGGGTTGACTATAACGATTTCTTTGGAGATGCACGTAAACTTTGTAAAAAACACACCCATCTGCTGGCATCCTTCATCAACTTGAATAATCGGTGGGAACTCAATGGGCCAAGCCTGTGGGTAAATCCTAGTAAGAACCTTTACCAGCAATATCTTGAAGAGGTCAATAAAGAACATCACTGGATGAACGACTACAAAGGGCAATACGATGATTTCATTGCCAATCATAACGGTGAACGGCTATATTTCTTCAGAAACGGTAAAGAATATATAAAATGGGTGAAGGAAGAACTGGGCATAAACAATACAGAGGTAATGGATGAAATCGAATGGATGAAAGAGCCTATGGCTTGTTTCTTCGAGGATAACGGACAGACTACTACATGTTTCGATTCAGAGTGTATCAGACATCATGCTAATCCCTGTTACGACAAGTCGTATGCCGAAGAGAACGTCCTCAACTATATTGGTAATCGGCAGACCTGTAGTCCTGATATGTTGATGTATATGCTGGAGCACTGCCTGCTGCCAGATGCTATGTTCAACGATATCAGAGGACGGGAACATGGACGAAGACTCATGCAGGAGAACCTCGAATTCATGGCACGTTGCATGCGTCGTGACATCAAGACCCAACAAGTGTTCCGCAAGCGTACAGATACCGATCATGATGAAGACAGCGAAATCCCACTTGACAGATACCACACCAAACTCTCATATAATGACTTTATAGATAAGATTGACGAAGAAGATGTCATTTTAAGCAAAGCCAGAAAAGAATGGGAGGTTGTGGAGGTTGACAATACCAAAGTCATCGTCCGTGATGTGGACAAACAAAAGGACTATGAGATCCGAACTCGTGACCTCTATGAGGCCCACCTTAACCTCAATAGAGAAGAAATCCAGATTGCCACCGTCGCTCCTTTCGTCGGCAAAGAGAACGCCTCAGCAGCCTCAGCCCTACTTTACAACATCGTCGGGCAAGGAGAACCCTTCAACAACCTCCGCAAACACTTTAGTGAAATCGTAAAGAACTTGAAATTGAAATAAGACAGGTATCTTTCGCACCAAAATATGAAGAAAATAGGATTGTTGCCGCGCATCATCATCGCCATCGTGCTGGGCGTACTGATGGGAAACGTACTGCCGGAAAGTGTGGTGCGCGTGTTTGTGACGTTCAACTCTGTGTTCAGCCAGTTCCTGGGCTTTCTCATCCCACTCATCATCATCGGACTGGTGACTCCGGCCATTGCCGACATCGGCCGTTCGGCAGGCAAACTGCTATTGCTGACAGTAGGATTGGCCTATGCAGACACCATCCTTGCGGGGCTCTTAGCTTTCTTTACGGGTACAGCCATCTTCCCAGCGCTGATCGATGCGCAGCCGTCGATAACGGTAGAGAATGTTCCGAAACTACAGTCCTATTTCCTCCTGGAGATACCACCCATACTCGACGTGATGGCTGCGCTGGTAAGTTCGTTCGTGATAGGCATCGGCATCGCCTATACCGATTCACCGACACTGAAGAAAGGCTGCTCTGAGTTCCGCACCATCATCGAAAAGACCATCGCTAAGGCCATCATCCCGCTACTGCCGTTTTATATCTTCGGCATTTTCCTCAGTATGACCTATGTAGGCGAGGCGTATCATGTCATCGTGGTGTTCGGCAAAATCATCTGCATCATCTTCGTGTTGCACATCGTCATCCTCATATACGAGTTCCTCATTGCCGGCGGACTTGCCCGTAAGAATCCGCTGCGACTGCTTCTGAACATGCTGCCGGCCTATATGACTGCCTTGGGCACCTCGTCGAGTGCTGCCACAATTCCTGTCACGTTAAAGCAGACGAAGAAGAACGGCGTGAGCGATGAAATCGCCAGTTTCTGCGTTCCCCTCTGCGCCACCATCCATCTTTCCGGCTCGATGATGAAGATCACTTGCTGCGCACTCACCGTCTGTCTCATCGGCGGACTGCCACACGGCCTGCCGCTCTTCATCCATTTCATCGTGCTTCTGGCCATTTGCATGGTAGCAGCCCCTGGTGTGCCTGGCGGAGCTGTGATGGCGGCATTGGGGCCGATGGCTGGCATTCTCGGTTTCAATCCAGAGGCTCAGGCGCTGATGATTGCCCTTTACATTGCGATGGATTCCTTCGGCACCGCCTGCAACGTTACTGGCGACGGCGCCCTCACTGTCATCATCGACAAACTGCACAAATCATCTTCGAGAGGTACATGTTTAGGTATATGATAGGTATATGTTAGGTACATGTTGGAGCAACATATACCGTGCCTTAAACCCTTTGTACATCGAGGTTCCAGAAGATGAAGGTATATGTTGGCATAAAATCGATGCAAACTAATATTCGGCAAAGCTTACCACTACACCGCTCCACCAGTATGCTTACTGGAATACTCAAGTGCACCCCTATCCACACTGGAGTGCGCCGCCTATGTACTAAAAGCTTTTTATTGCGTCCTCATCAGTTGCGAGCAGGGGTCTAAGTCCTCTTTAAGTCTCTTCTCATTAATCTGCCACTTTAGTCGCAAGGTCTTACCATTAAAGTGGCAGATTAGCGCGACTAAAGTCCTAGTTTATTGCGACTAAAGTGGCAGATTCATTAAGGCAACCAATCACAATGCCAAAATTCCTCCGCCATCATCTCTCTGTAAATCAAAAGATTATATCACCTAGCGGAGGATTATTTTTTATCATACCTCACAAAAGTGTCAAACACTTTGTGAGCACGGACTAGCGGGAAAGTCTAACGGACGAGATAGAGAATGCTGCAGACTGGTGTAATAAAAATGTGGAAGCTATTATTGCCTCCACATTGGTAGGTAAATGATTACCGAGAAATCCATTAAGTCCTATTTATAACACTCTCCTGAAATGTTACAAAATTGGTTGGCATCCCCCGTATATTTGTCTTCAGTAATAAGAACAATACCACAACCCATTTTTGCTGCTTTCTTACGAATTTTCTCTTCTGCACTTTTATGGGCAGTTTCGCGTGTACTTCTTCCCTACGCCCTGATGCATTTGGGTAATTAACCCGGAATGACGCTTGGTGACAATACCTTTGCTTAATAACAAAGCAGAGGCTGCGTAGTACAAGGTATAATATAATCTGTTTGCCGCAAGATTATATCGTCCTGCATCAGTTAGGAAAAGAGCATCATCAAGTGCAACATCTGCCTTTTCCTGACGATAGGCTATCATAGCCTCTCTACTTTCATTATCTAGACTCATATTGCAATACCCTCCGTCATAACATTATGTTTGAAAAGCGTTAGAGGACCATCTTCCCATTGCTTACGAGTATAAGGAAAAACGTTGATTTCTTCACCTAACTCGAGTCCCTTCAGAAATCTATGGATAGGACTTCGTTAGAAAGCCAGAAGGCATTTGCGGGGAAGAAGAAAGCCTTCAGCCTAAAAAGAACAGGCTGACGCCAATGACGGAGATGAAGGCACCAACAATAGCCTTCCAGGTAATCTTCTCATGGAAGAGCCAATACGAGGGCAGAAGGATGATGATGGGCGTCATTGCCATCAGCGTGGAGGCGATGCCTGCTGCTGTATATTGTACAGCCATCAGCGAGAAGCCGACACCCACGAAGGGACCAAAGATGGTGGTGGCAGTAGCAACGGTAAGTCCTTTCCTGTCGTGCATAGCCTCGCGTAAAGGGGCCATTCCATCGCGAAAATAGAGCAATAGCGAAAAGCCGACG
>Ga0326514_10002622_pt1 | contig 11453 bp, 16 predicted proteins | sample 3_2548_0518_D_FD_203653 | JGI IMG/M metagenome (GOLD analysis project Ga0326514, IMG submission 203653) | Bovine rumen microbial communities from UC Davis, California, United States - 3_2548_0518 | ecosystem: Host-associated > Mammals > Digestive system > Stomach > Rumen | place: USA... | reverse complement strand
ATTCAGCATATTTTGGTCTCTATCCTGTTTGTGGATGGAGAGTAGATAGGTCATATTTTCCAAAAAATAACTGGGAAGACTGTAGTCTTATTATATACGATTCTGTTGAAGAAAAAATAACTTATTATGGAAAATATAGTGGTAAATATAAAAGTGGTTTATATGCGACTGATGTTGAAGAAGGTAAAAAACTCGTTTACAATAGAATTAAAGAACTTAAAGATTTAATGATTAAAAAGAAACTCATTGAAATAAACAAGGATTTTGAATGAAAATTGATATAAAGAAAATGTGTAGTGAACTTGGATTGTCCTATAAGATTATAAATGGTTTTGAATATGGATTTGTTGGAGATGTCTATATTTTAGGAGCTACTGAATATACAGTAAGTTATGTTTCAAATGTTATAATTACTAAATATTGTGATGAAAAACATATTGGATTTCAAGACTTGTGTTCAATTGATAATAAAGAATGTAATTATATCAAGATAAAGAAGATTTTATCAAATGATATGGTTAAGTATAAGAAGTTGCAAATTAAACTTAGAAAAGAAGAATTGAAAGAAGATTTTGTGTAAACAAAGATTTACATTAAAACTAAGTTTATCTATTGACAAATAAGTTTAAAAATACTATTTTAATAAAAACATTATCACGAGGTAACTTATGGAATATATCAGTAATGAAACTCACATTAAAGAACATTTTAGTAACATGATGACTATTCATGCTTTTTCTATGAATAATAGTCCAGTTGGTCTTATTGAACAAAAAACTTTTGATTATAAGAAACCTTTTATTGATTTCTTTGAATATATGGCTAATCATTGTTCTACAAAAGATACTGAATATACTAATGCGAATTATTTACGAAAAACTATAGATAAATTTGGTGAAAAGTTTAGAACAGATTATTATAATGCTTTTAGTAAAAGTGTAATTAAAAAATTAGTTGAATCAACCGAAGAAACAAAGATTCAAAAAGCAGATGATATGAAGAAAAAGTTTTGTGGTAATTTGCTTGAAATTATTAATGGCTTGTATGCTATTGATTTTGAAATTGTCCGAGGTTTTGTGTTTGATAAGTGGTGTAATAATTCTAATGACGATTTTATGGGTGTTGATGGAATATTGAAACAAAGTTCAGATGAAAATGTGAAAATTCCAATTAATACAAAGCACAGTTTTTACAATGAAATTTCTAAATTTGCACCATTTCAAAAGTTAGGAAATTGGATGTGGATGCAAGCAAGACAAATGGATAATAATGAAGATAAACTTTCAATGATAAATTTGGCTTGCTATGGAGTCATTTTTACCGATAATGATACAAGTAATTGGTCATTTACAAATTTTCCTAAGATTTGTGTTATAAACGATGAAATTATTAGAGACAAACTTGGTAAAAAAGGAAATGTTCCTGGGCGTGTTGATATTTGGAAACATTGGTATAATATTGTAAAATAAAATTTTATATAAAAATAAGTTTAAACTTTTGACAAATGTATATAGTTTTTCTATATTAATGATATAAATGAAACAACACTAATGAGGTAACATATGAACAAAAAGAAAACCAACATTAACAAAATTGTAACTGAATTTATAAATTTTGTTCGTACTTATATAAAAAACAACCCTCGTGATTGCCAACTTGCTGCTATCAAGGCTCTTTTTAATAAAAATCATCCGAAATTTTTGTTTAATATGTGTTGTGCCGCAGGTAAAACTATTATTGAATCTTTTTTGGTTTACAAAGAAATTAAGAATTGTGCTGATAATCATAAATTAGCTAGAGTGATGATTGCGTCCCACCGATTGCTTCTTAATAATCAAATGGTTAATATTGTTTATTCTGCTTTGAAAAGTAATGGAATTGATAATGTTGAATGGTGGTCTTTATCTTCTAATGTAGAGTTCAAATTGAATGATGGTGTAAAATTAACAACCTCAAAATTTACCGCAGATGGTATTGATTATATTAAATCAAGTGATAAACATGTTATTATAATTGCTTGTGCAGCATCTGAAAAGAAACATTTTAAAGAAAATGATTCTGATACAATGAAAACAATTTTGAACGAAGAAATGGAAGTTTCAACTTCTAATTTCTTGAATTTAATCATTCAAGATGAACTTCACAAAGATATTCCTATTAAAGTATTAAGAAATTTTGAAAAGATTTCTGATAAAATTTATGGATTTACTGCAACTCCAAATAATAAAAATAAAGAATGGTTTGGCGAAGATAATACTTTTAACTATTGGTTCGCTAAAGCTTTAGAAGATAAAATCGTTGTAATAGGAAAATTGTTTGTATGTAAATCAAATGCTTCACATATAAAAACATTTGAAGCATCTAGTATTATTTGGTGTTTTGAACATTTAAGTAATGAATGTAAAAAAATGAATATCACTCCAGTAGCACTTCATTATTTTTCTTCAATTGACCATCTTTCAGATTATGCAGAAACTATTATCAGACAGTACGGTGATACAGTAGATGTTGCAGTTTTTGCGTCTGAAAAAAAGATTGAGAAGAATAAAACTGGAGATGGAATAGAAATCTGCTGTACTTTGAATGGTAAAAAGAAATCAAGAGATGATTTGTTGCAATATTGTCAAACCGAACGAGATAAAAAGAAACCTTTAATTATTCTTTCTGCATATATGATTGTAGAAGGAATTAATATTCCTTCCATTAATGGAGTTGGCATTTGGTGTGAAAAAAATGATGCTAATATGTTTCAGGCCGCTTGCCGTGGTTGCAGAGTAGATGAAGAAAATCCAAATAAGACATATTTCTGTATTTATACTTCTGAATATTTGGTAACAGAAAGTAAAGTATTCTTAGAAAAATTGTATAATGGTTTTAATGGTCAACTTGATTTTGGTGATGGTCAAGAAGATTGTCTTGGTACAGGAAAACAAGAAAATCCGATTGATAAAGCTAAACTTGAAGAATTAAAAATTGTTCCAGCATCTGCAGTTAAAACTGTAACTTCATATGTTACAGAAATTGAACTTAATCTTATTAGTGGTGATGATGCTGAGAAAAAAGATATTGAACTTGAAAATTATGTCAATTCTGATGAATTTAAAAATTTAGTATCTAATGTTAATTTTAAGGTTGTTGAAGGATGTGGTTTTAGTGCTCAATCCATTAACAGAAAAAATGTAAAATCACATACAAATGGTATATTTGATTATTTTTATAAAAGATATAAAAAAGATTTATGGCCTACTTTATGCCACAATGAAAAATGCTGGTTTTGGATATTATATAATAATACTAATGATAAATTTAGTTTAAAAGAAAAGGATGAACCAAATATTTGTATGAGATGGGTTAAAAATAAAATTATTTCATTAAAATTATGTAAAGCAATTAAAAATCGTACAATAATAAATGATGAAAAATATAAAAAAATTAAAGAATGGTACAGTAAAAAAACAAACAATAAATATTTCTTAAATTATTTAGAAAAGTAAAATAATTTTTCAAAAAAATTAAGTTTAACTATTGACAAGTAGTTAAACTTATTCTATATTTATTTGTGTAATGGTTGAATGACTATTATAACAATAACAATAGCAACAACAACAAGAGGTAATAACTATGTGCAATAATATTCAAGAACAAATCATCAATCTCCTTGTAAATAGCGGCATTGGGGTAATTAACCATGATGTTCAGAATCCTACAACCAATATTATTAGAATGTATTGGAGAAACAAAAATATTAATAAATATTGGGGTGCCGCTTCAGTTCATCTTGAATATAATGTTCAAAAGAAAATTTTGTCTTTTGATATTGAAGGTAAAAATCTTATTAATTCTAAAACTGAAAGATTACTGAGTGATTTGCCTTTGTGGACTACTACTACTCGTTCAAATGGTTATGATACTAGCACTAATAGCTTCCTGATTCATTATGAGATTAAGCAATTTGATTCAAATGTAACTGCAGAAGAAGTAGTTGAATTTATTAACAACTTCATTGATAACGAATTTCACAAGATTGAAGCTGCATTCATCCTTGGTTGAATTTAAAATAAAAAACCTCCAATTAAGGAGGTTTTCAAATCATTCAAAGAATCCATCAAGTTCGCTTGGTGGTTCTTCTTTTTTATCACCTTTCTTCTTACGATAAAAGTCTAGAATCTCATTATAGCGTTGTTCATAAGTTTTAGATTCATCAAATGCAATTGGTTTGATAAACCACCAATCTTTATTGACTTCACCATGTCTGTATGGCTTAATAGCTAAAGGAAACTGTTTACTACTCGTAGCAGTAATTTTGATTTTGTCTTGGATAATCTTAATACTTTCAATATTGATTCTATAAGTTTTCTCATAATAAGATGCTACTGAATTCTTTGCATCTCTAAATCCAAATTCACTCAATAGCCATCTGAATGAAGATGTCTTTCCTCCACTACTCAACAAATCAAAATTCATAACAATATCTTCACATATATTGTCAATGTCTCTGAATAATACACCACCATTTCTTACATAATCATTTGATACACAGAATGTCTGATAGAATATGCTATTGTAAACAAATTCCTTTCTATCCCAGTGACCAAATTCAATATCTGTTCCTGCAGGACCACCATAACTTCTATCCTTCACTGAACAGAATGCATACGCCAATACACCAAGATAGTTTTTCAATGGGACTTTAATTTTTTCTCCGTCAATTGTCCACATCTTTCCACCACAGATATCATCATCCACCATAATATAATCGTGAATGTCTGGTTTGGTTTCAAAATATTTCTGTATAAAATATCTTTTTCTTTGTAAGCATCTCCAACCACAGTCTGCAGGTATCTTTACAAAATGTACATTTGGTTGATTATCGTACTTATCATATCCTGATTCAGTATAGTCATTTTCGTACACAAACACATAAATGTCATTATCACTAAGTTTATGCAATTCTTGTACAATACAGCCTTTTCTATTCTTGTAACTTGGAATTACAATAGGAATATTTGGAGTCATGGTTTTCCAATTATCTTTAACATAATTCAATATCTTCAATTCTTCATTATTCATAAAAGTCCTCTAGATCTGTTTTAATAACTTTTTCTTTCTTATCTTCATTTAGAATTTTCAAAACTTCTTCGTATTTTTCCTTATCAGTCTTATTCTTATCAAATACTATTGGTTGAATGTAAGGCCATTTCTTGTTTGGTTTCATATTTGCATGAGTACCGAAATTCTGTTTTGATTTACCAACGAAGAATCTAGCATTTTCACCCAATATCTTAGTAGTGTTGATTACATAGTGATATTCTTTATCTCTAGAAGATGCTACTGTATTGTTACTACAATCTTCCTGATATGCTCTTGCAATCCAAGGAAAATCGTTGGTTGAATATCCATTCCTCAAAATATCGTAAGTCATTACAACATCTTCACTAATCAATTCCATATCTCTAAATATGATTCCGGTCTTAATGAAGAAATCATTTGAACAAGCAAATACTTGGTGAACTTGATGATTTGGATAAGTATATTTTTCAAAATCCCAGTGACCGAATTCAATGTCAGATGAACTTACACTACTAATGGTTCTATTTTCAATTGAACAGTGAGCATATTGCAATACACCTAAAAACTGTTTCAATGTAATAGGTCTATGTTTAACCTTATCAACAGTCCACAATTTACCACCGATAATATCATCGTCAATCATAATGTAATCGTGAATTTCAGGCATTTTCATAAAGTATTCATTTATGAAATGTCTTTTACGAGGTAGACTCCTCCATTCAGCTTGAATCTTCACGAAATGCACATTAGGTTTATTATCATACTGATTGTAAGCACTTGCCAGATAATCGTCTTCATACACGAATACATAAATGTCATTGTTGGAGACCAGATCTAGATTCTGAACTATGTTTCCTGGTCTATTCTTATATCCTGGAATAACAATGGGTATAGTAGGTTCCATTGATTCCCAATTTTCTTTGATATATTCTAATTCTTTTTCGTACATATAGACAAATATAACAATTTTATAAGATGTTTAGTACTTTATTTATTAAAGTTAATTCCAAAACTGTTTTATTTATGATACTATTGACATACATTATAAAAATTTTACATTTAATTCAATTATGAAAACATTTATAACATCTGAGCTAAAAAAAGAAGCAGATGAACTTGGATTAAAACTAGAACGAAAAACACGAAACGAATTGCTTCTTTCAACAAATATCAAACTAGAACATTCTGATGAAAAAATAGAAATATTATTTTCATTTGATACTTCAAATTTTAATGCTATTGAAGAAACATGGATTGTAGATAATTACTATATCTATGAGCATGGTCAAAATTGGGCTGTAATTAATTCTTACAAGCATAAACAAGTTAAACCACTTAATTTAAATGACAATGAATCATTAAAAGACTACTTGACTAGAGTTCAAGAATATTTTAATTCATTGATTATTAAACTTAACTATAATACAAAGAAAAGAACTGTTGATAATAAGAAATGGGAAATTGAAAATGATGATATTATAGGTAAGTTCAATAAACTAATTAAACAATTTAAAGGTGGTCATTTTGATAATAAGACTCCACAGAATTCTACGGCACATCAGTATCATATATGGATAGAAGGTACAAATAATTGGAGTTATAAAGAATCATTGCATTTATATGAAAGACCCAAATTGAAGAAATGGGAAATACGAAATCAGTGGATGAATCAGATGAAGATTGAAGTTAAAGATTTGAATGAAGCATATGAAGTCATAGAATGGTGGCTGAATAGGCCTAAATACGAAATTATGTGGAGATAAGATGAAATCATTTAATTATAAAGACTATGACTATGCTTTAAAAAGAGAATTACAAAATGAATCTATTTTCACTAAAGAATTTTTAGTTAAAATAAAATCATTATTGGATTCTGAAGGATTTAAGAGAGAAAACTATAAAGTAACAAATGGAACAATTAGTATTAACTTCTATCCAGAAAATATAACTTCAAATGAAAGTTATTATACATGTTTCCAACATGTTACTTATATTAAATTTTTTAATTCAATAACTAACTATACATTAGGTTATGAAGGATATGATTGCTTTGGTAGTTACATAGCAACAAAGTATCTTGAAAATTATAGTAATAAGTATCCGAATGGTTTGCCAAATGGTCATCTTATTTGGGACAAAAAAGAAGAATGGGAAGAATTCTTCCTAAAAGAATTAAAGGAAGCAATTAAAAAAACAACCATTAGAATTAGTAAGCATCAGAAAGTACAGACTGTAAAGACTAGAATACAGAACATAGAAAATGAAATTGACTATGTAATCATTAACTATGTGAAGGAACATCCTGATAAAGGATTGATATTTGAAACAAGAAATAATCCAATACAGTCTGTTGCTGTATCATATACAATAAAGAAAGTTATGGATGGTTATGGTGGATTTAAAGGTCCACATATGATTATTAGAAAAGGTATAAATGGTAAGTATACTTTCTGTTATAAGAATATTTCTAAATGGGATTCTAGTTTTACAAATTGGTTGATTCCAAAAGAAGAAATGACTGAAGAAATTATGCAGAAACTATTGAATGAATATTTTGATTGCTGGCTAGATATACCAAACATTGTAAATTCAACATTTTATAAGTTAGATTGGTTTAAATAATGATTTCAAGATATAAAATTGATAAACTTAAGAAAATTTCTAATTGGAATATAGAAGTAGAAAAGTATACTTATTATACTCGTATATTTATCTATACTAATATTCCTGTTAATGATTCTAATGGAACTACTTTAAATTTCAGTTTCATTTTAAATTATGATTTTTATAATAAGGAAAAACCAATATTTAAGATAGAAAGTCATTTTTGTAGACCTGGAACAAATTTACTACAAATGCTTTATATAAATGGTAAGATAAAGCATATAAATGCTGTAATTAAAGTAGATTTTGATAATTGGTCAGCTGAAGATATTTATGAAGGTATTAAAGAATGGTGTAATAAACAGGTAGCAAAGATCAATCTATCAGCAAAGAAATATAAAACCGCACTAGCAAAAAATAATATTGATAATGAAGACTTCATTTATAAGATGAAAAAATTGGCCGAAGAGCATGAAACTTTTTTTAATGTAGAAGATATTAATAAATGGTTATTTGCTAATGTTGTTCATATAGATCTGTTTAAAGCCGAAAAGGTTTGGAGAGTTCGTGTAGATACATTAAATTATACTTACTTTAAATGTATTAATTTGGATGAAGTATATAATCTGTGTAAATGGTTAATGGAAATTCCTTCAGCTCCATATTACAAATTTTAAGTTTAAACAAAAATTTACATTTAATTTCACTAAGTTCATTGACAAACTTAGTGGTTTTTTCTATATTGTATATGTAACAACAAACAAGAGGTAACAAAATGAAAATCAATGAATATATCCCGGCTGGTTTCAAAACTATGTACGGTTTCAATCGTCATACCGAAAAGATGGCAAAGATTAAGAGTCTTGCCGGTGGTGTTTTTGGTGGTGTAATGATTACACTTGGTTTTATTGTTGCTGGTATTGTTGGAGGCTAAAATGAAGTATACAATCGGTGAATTTATTGGTTCTTTGGAAGAATGTACAAAGTTCTATAATGAACATAAAGATGATTGTATTGCACCTCCATACTTGTATGAAGGTTCCAAATATCGTGTGACTTATTGGAAGGAAATCTAATATGAGTAGATGTTTAAAATATGAATTGAAATATGTAAAAGATTCAATTCCAGTTACAGTTGAAAAATTGTATTCTCAGTGGCATGATTCTGAAGTAATAAGAAAGTTCTATGAATTGATGAAGCCATTTACTGATCTTGGATATAAGTTGGCTATTGAAGATGATTTTAAAATTTATCATCCAGGAATCGTTCTTTCTATTGTATCTTCCACAGACCATAATATAAATGCATTTACGATTGTTCTGGATTTGAAATATAACGGTGTAACTGAAAAGTTTTTTGGACATGTTGTTAATGATTCCTGTTATACTTGGACTCGGTGTGAAAATAATTTAGTAAGCCGTAGTAAGATTGGAAAAAATATTTTTAAAAAGTATCTTAATTGTTATGATTATCACTTTGATACTTATTTCTCAGAATTGAATATTGAAGATACTACGAAGTTTGCTGGTTATCTTAAGAATAATATGTTTAAGAGAATTCAGAACAATGAAATTGAACAAAAGAAGAATATCATTGAAAACCAAAAGTATAAGATTTATGAAGATGATGTTCGTTATTTCATTAAAAGTGTAAATGAAGTAATTGAACCTTTTAATGCAAAATGTCATTTGAGTCTAGAATCTAAATATCCTGATTATAATATCTTGATTAACAATAATAAAGAAATAGATGATGCCCCTCATGAAAAGAGATATGGTTTAATAAACAAAGGTATTATTGAACTTATTGAATGGTTAACCAGTTCAAGTAATGTGGATATTATGGAATTTAAATTTAAAAGATATGAAGATAAATGGAATGTTATCTTTACATATCATTTATCACTTGATTGTCAACTTGTTTATAAGAATATTGGTTGGAAAGACCAATGTTTTGAAAATATTGAAGATGCTGCAGAATACTTCATCAACAATTTCAAGAAAAGTCATGAAATGTATTTGAAAATTAAAAATGTAATCAGTGATTATAGGTTGCCAGATAGATAATTATTTTATATATTTGAAAATATGATTAGAATAATGATAGTTGTCTGGAGTTTTGTTTCAATATTATTATTGAATCAAGTCATTAAAGCTGAAACAGAACAAAATTTCATATTTGCAGGTTCATTTTTAATGCTATCACTGTATATGTGGATTTATACAGTAGTTGGTATTATTAAAGCTGATTTTCCTACACAGATTAATATTAATGTTCAACCTCCTCCTGGTTGGTCAGAACCAAAACAGAATGATAAATCAGAGAAAGAATGATGATAATAACAGCTATCAAAAGGGCATTTCATATGGGAATCTTTAAAAATCTATCAAAAATTGAAGCACTAATTGAAGCCAATGTTCCTGGTAGTTGGCAAATCTATCACAATTGCTTGAAGGTTAAACATTTGCCTGAAGATTGGCAAAGAGCGATGTTTCAATTTGGTTATACTAAAGAAGCACCTATCTTTGGTGTTGAATGGTATGATGAAGAAAATAATTGTAAAAATCTACTTACTGTAATTAGTTATGGTTCTTCCCAAGATGGTGATTGTAAAGATTTTCGAGATTTACTTTATCGTGATGTTGATAGAGACTGGCGTAGGGGTTGGTCACTTAAGGAAATGGATGGTAGTGTTGAAAACTTTCAAAAAGCCATTGATTTTTGTTATGTTAGACTTCAACAATATTTTATGTTTATGAAAATCTATCTTAAGCAGCGTGAACAAATGGTTAAACTAATTAACATTGAATACGATGAAATTATTGAATCCACAAAGGATGCTTAATGTTAGAAAACATAAAAAGGAGATTTCACTTGGGCGTATATTCTAAACTTGCAAAGATTGAAAAATTAATCAAGCAATATATTGATGTTGATTTTGTTTATATAAACGGTCATGTTGGAATACAGCACTTAATGCCAGAATGGCAGGAAGCCATGAAACAGTTTGGTTATTCTAAAGAGGCTGTCATATTTGGTGTTAATTATAAAAATGCTAATGTAAATTGGCCTTTGTGTTGTATTTCACCTGGACCTTCTGATAAAAATAGTAATACTGAACCAGATTATTTGCAATGGCTTCACCAAGATTCACCCGGTGATTATTGTTGGCACTGGGATGATGATGGAAATATTGAAGAAGGCATTGAAGAATGTTATGAACGATTACAGCAATACTTTATGTTTATGACAATTTACATTAAGCAAAGAAATGCTATGGAAAAACTAATTGCGATTGAATGGGATTCTGTTCAAAAGATGGAGAAATAAAAATGTCAAACTTAGATGATATTACACAACTATTAAATGCTGAAGAACATTTAGCTGAATCGTTCAAGGAAGTATTACTTGAACATTTGAAGGAATTGCAAGAAAAGACCGGAATGACTCCAAAGGATCTGAAAAACTATATTGATAGAATTATGGTTATGTAATGGGATATAAAGATATAGATTTACTTGCAAAAAATCGTGATAAATTCTATCACGATGTTCAGATTTCTTTTATTAAAAGTAAAGAAAATTTGGATAAACTTTTAAAACTTGCAAAAATCTATATTGAAGAGCATCCAAATCTTGATATAACTGTTGATACTACCATAAATCAAGACCATTTCTGGGAAGAAATATATTTGAATATTTGGTTTAAAGATTTAGGATTAGTAGTATCATTTAAATCTTGTACTTCACCACATATACTAAAAAGTTGTTTACCACAA
>Ga0326514_10002621_pt1 | contig 11458 bp, 17 predicted proteins | sample 3_2548_0518_D_FD_203653 | JGI IMG/M metagenome (GOLD analysis project Ga0326514, IMG submission 203653) | Bovine rumen microbial communities from UC Davis, California, United States - 3_2548_0518 | ecosystem: Host-associated > Mammals > Digestive system > Stomach > Rumen | place: USA... | reverse complement strand
CTCAAAAAAATCTCCGGAGGAGTTATTTTTAGATGCTTTTTACAGGGGCATGGGTTTCTTTTCTTTCATGTTATTCACTCCACCTCCTTTACCACTGATAATTTCAGCTGTTTTCCGTTCTCCTTTCAAGAGTTCCATGGTTTTTAATTGGAGTCTTCGTCCAAGACTCCCCCATGCCTCTGTAAAAGGTATCTAAAAGTTAGCAAAACTACATGATTTTTTAACAAAACTATACAAGAAATGGAGGAAACTGGCTGTGGGACGCCAAAAACTAGGTAAAACTACTCCAACAACGCCGATGTCTCCTCCTGGGCGTACACCTGAGGCAAGAGAGAATCAGCTTATATCCTTGGCATATGATCTTGCCGAATCACGATTGCGTGAAGGAACGGCCACTTCAGCCGAAGTGGTTCATTTTTTAAAACTCGGATCCTTGAAAGAAAAGCAGGAACTTGAGCTTACAAAGAAAAAGATGGAGCTCATGACTGCAAAGACCGAAGCGCTCCAATCTGCAAAACGAGTTGAAGAACTTTATGGCGCAGCGATTATGGCTATGCGTCGATATTCTGGTGCCGAAATGGAGATAGATGACGATGAGGAATACTACGAATGAACTCTACCATCATGGCATTCTAGGCCAGAAGTGGGGTATAAGACGCTATCAGAATCCTGATGGGACTCTTACTAATGCCGGTAAGAAACGTCTTGCTGAGAAGGAGAAGACTCTTAATTCGTCGCTTGATGAACAAACAAGATTTACTGTAAAGTCAAGAAATGGTGACCAGTTGCTTGTTGAACAAGAAAGGCATAACGGATTTCAGAAACTTCTTGCTAAAGGTTCCAAAGCTGTTAATGCGAGCATGCTCAACACTAAAATTATGAATATTTCGCACGATGGTAAGAGAATCGGTGATGTTCAACTATTTCAAGAAAGCAAAGATAGCGTGAATGGTGTATGGCTCGGAATCAATAAAAAAGAACGCGGAAAAGGATATGCAACGGCGGTTTTAAAAGAAACGCTCAGCGAGTGTAAACGACGCGGTTATAAGCAATTTACATTAGAGGTTCCTGGAAATTCCCCAGATGCAAGGCATATTTATGAAAAGCTTGGATTTATAGCTGGCGAGCAGGTATCTTCTGCGGATGATGATTTCGTTTGGGGAGGCTTAACTAAAATGAAGTTAGACCTTACAAAGTACGAAGATGATTAGAACATATACAGAACTAATGCAACTTCCTGATTTTATTTCTCGCTACGAGTATCTTCGTCTTGGAGGAAAAGTCGGAGAAGATACATTTGGCTACGACCGATGGCTTAATCAAGACTTCTATACTTCAAAAGAATGGCGAAAGTTTCGAAGAGAGATAATCTCACGAGATCTCGGATGCGATCTGGCATGTAAAGATCGTCCATTTCTTCAAGGAGAAGTCGTCGTGATCCACCACATGAATCCGATTGATAAGAACGATATTCTGAATCATACAGAGTTTCTTATGGATCCAGAGTATGTGATTGCAACGAGTGATACTACTCATCGGGCTATTCATTACGGCGATGAATCGATTCTGAAGGTTTTTGAGCCAACTCTTCGCAAACCAAATGACCAATGTCCTTGGAGATAATTGCCCACTCCCAAGGGGATAGGAGAAGTTTAAATGTATTACACAACAAACGAACTATACCACCACGGTATTCTAGGTCAGAAGTGGGGTAAAAAGAATGGGCCTCCGTATCCGCTTAGTGCATCAAAGCATTCGGCTTCTGAAAAGAAGGCTGGATGGAAAAGCAGCTTAAATAAAACTTCTGAAGAATCTAAATTTAAAAGATTCATAAATAGCAAGGGATTTAAAGTTGCTATGGGTGTGACCGTCGCTGTTGCCGTTGGATATGGAGCTTATACGATTGGTAAAAGCCATATGATGTACGGCCCTGGTAAGAAATATTTAGTAGCAACTTTAAAATCGGTTCCAAGTGATATAGATGAGTATATTGCTGGTGTTGAAAAAAAGTACGGTCAGAAGGACATTTTTGATCCAAGTGACCGAAAAGAGATGATTGAAGGCGCCAGAGACAATATTCGAGAAGCGGTTAAAGAAATAAATTTAAATTATAAGGATTTGCCAAAAGCTTTTAAATCTGTTGATGAAATACCGCATTCAGAGGTTGATTATAAGAGCGCTTATTTTAATTCAAAGTCAAAGCAGGCATATAAGAAATTGCTTTATGGTATAAACGGCGACGTTTATGATAAACATGATCTTGTTGATAATTTGATGCGAGGCGGAGAACGAGCCAATAACTGTATGTTCTGTTCAGCAGCTTTGGCCATGCGAATGAAAGGGTTTAATGTTATGGCCTCAGAAACAACTCTTGGGAACTTAGATTTTCAGTTTGAGAAATGGTTTTCTGGGACAAAATTTAAATACCCGAAAGCAAAAACGCCAGTTGAGTTATTTGACGCATTGAGAAACACTGGAGAGGGGCATTACGGAGCTATTTCTGTTATTTTAAAAGAAACGGGCGCCGGCCATTCTATATTCTACACCGTTAAAAATGGAGCAGTTGAGATTATGGATGGCCAGTCTGGTGAGTTTTATGGTAGTACAATAGGTCAATTAAATAAAAAACTATTTAGTAAGATTTCTCTTAAAGATACAAGATTTATAGATTTAACTAATGGTGAGCCTACACGGCACATCTTACGATCCGTAATGGAATACGAAGATTATCTCGCATATTAATGCTGTAAGCATAATTGATATAAAAACATGCGATTGGATTGGGAGAATTATTATGAGTATTAATGAGGCTTTAACCATATTTTCTAAGTCTAAATATAGCAAATTCCAAAAGGCAACAAAGTATGCTGTGTATAAAGGAAACGTTATAATACTTTCAAAGCCTGTTGTTCCAGATTATATGGCATGCTCTTGTTGGATAATAAAAGAAGATGGCTCCTTAGTTCCTTCTAATGTGCTGTGGTTTGATACTGATACTATAGACTTTCATGAAATACGGAGGGATAATCATGACTGATAAATTATACCACCACGGCATCAAAGGCAAAAGTGGGGCGTAAGACGTTATCAGAATGAAGACGGTAGTCTTACAACTGCTGGAAAGTCAAGATATGGCGAGGACTGGAAACAGTCCTCTTAGTTTTGTCTATGACTAGTAAAAGGAAAGGCATATTATGACTAATGAATTATACCACCATGGCATTCTAGGTCAGAAATGGGGCGTAAGACGTTATCAGAATCCGGATGGGACATTGACAGAAGCCGGAAAGAAACGATATTACAATCCTGATGGAAGTTATACAGAAGCCGGTAAGAAGAAACTTGCTAAAGAGTATCAGAATAAACTTAATCAGATTGAAAGCGGCAGAGCAGTTACGATTGCCAGAGCCGCATCGATACAGAAAAACGATGAATACTATAAGCGAAAAATTGAAAAAGCTGAATTAGCCGGTAAAAAGTTGATGACCTTCTTAAAAAGCGTGAAATTGGTCAGAAAAGGTTAACTGAATTAGCAAAAGAATTTGATAATTATGGTGATCAGCTAGACGTTCTTTTGAATAGTCTTATTAGCGATAGTAATGTCGTATTTGCTACAAGAAAAACAGAATACGGTACAGATAGAAATAAAACAGCAAAGCAACGGAATCAAGAGTATAAAACAAACAAAGGCGAATATTATTATCAAAGTGCGACTGGAACTCACTATAAAGTTCGTTCAGCTACTAACCGGCGTAAGAATTCCAAAAAGTATAATGGAAATAAAACAATTTATAGAAATACCCCGGTTAGAACGGAGTATTATGTTTATTAAGGAGTAAAATTTCAAAATGACCGACAGTATTCTTAAAACAATCAGGGGAATGCTCGGCCCTGACGAAGATTATGAGCACTTTGATTCTCAGATCATTCCGCACATCAATGCGGCATTCTCTCGTCTGTGCCGGCTTGGTGTCGGTCCAGAATTACCGTTTAAAGTGACAGGACCAGATGAGACATGGTCTGATTTCATTGATTCCGGCTATCAGGAAGAAGTCAAAGAGTATATTTTTCTGAAAGTTAAAACTGTGTTCGATACAAGTACCATTAATGCATCCGTTCTGTCCGCCTATAATGAGCGGATAAAAGAATTGGAATGGGAGATGAATGATGTGGCTGAAATAGGCTACTGATTCAAAATGGCTTTTCAATTCTTTAATCCAAATCCGGCAGGAAGATTTGTAGGAGACTGTACAATCAGAGCGATTTGTAAACTGCTAAATCAGGATTGGGATACAGTCTATGCCGCCACAACATTTCAAGGCTTTCTGTACAAAGACATGCCTTCCGGAAACGCAACTTGGGGCGCATATCTGCACAAACTCGGATACATTCGAAAGTTCATACCCGATGACTGTCTTGGGCGATACTCTGTTAGAGATTTCTGCAGAGATCATTCTCAAGGCAGTTTTTTATTGGTTTTAGATCAGCACGTTGTAACCGTAGTGGATGGTGATTATTTCGATACGTGGGATTCTGGGAGTGAGATGCCTACGTATTATTGGATGAAAGGAGAACGATAAGAAATGAGCGCAACGAATTTTGGAATTAACCCTGCACCAGTCATTCCAACGCCAGTTCCTTCTGCAGGAGCCGCGAAAGGCTATTCTACATTACCGACAGTACAGACGCCACAGATTAATCCGGTTGGGGCAACAAACCCGATTCTTGACGTAGCCGCCGGTCCAAAATGCAACATTATTTGGGTGGAAAGTGTGGATGAAGTTCTTAATCATCCGACATCTCCGAGCGAAGAGATGTATTTTCATGATAAGAACAATCCGATTATTTATCGTCGTGAGACGGATGCAAATGGCAACATTAAGAATCCTATTCACGCGCTTCACTATACGGTTGAGGAAGTTCCGTTTGGCCCGGAAGCCCAGTTTGTTACAAAAGATGAGCACAAGCAGCTCTATGAGCTCGTTGAGAAACTTTCTCATACGGTTGACGGGATGAATGGAAAGCTCGAGCAGCTTCTGAATGGTTAAAGGAGAACTATAAGATGAATCCATTCTTTAATTCACATCAGCAGAATCAGCAACAGGGTTTCGGACAGAATTTCGATTTGAATACTGCACTGCAAAACCTTGCAAGACAGATTGCTCCAACAGGAATGACACCAGAACAAATTGTTCGTCAGAAAATTCAAAATAGGGAAATGACCCAAGAACAATTTAATCAATTTGCGAGTATCGCAGATCGACTGACCGGTAGAAAACGCTAGGCCAGTTTTTTATTTATTCGATGTTCACCTCCGAACCTATCTGCAGCATGGCGAGGATCTGAATAAATACATATTTAGGAGGAATGAGACAATGTCTTATTCTGAAAACGGTAATGCCAATTTTACGATGCCTGTGAGTCCTATGTACGGTGGAAACGGCGGCTTTGGTAATGGCTTCTTTGGCGGTGATGCCGCCTGGTGGCTGATCATTCTGCTTCTGTTTGCCAACAATGGCTGGGGCAATGGTTTCGGATTTGGTGGCGGTATGGGCGGTATGATGCCGTTTATGATGGGCAACCAGCAGAATGCCGATGTACAGCGCGGCTTCGATCAGTCTGCCATTATGGGTGCTCTGAATGGTATCACCGGAGCTATCAACACTGGCTTTGCCAACGCAGAGATTTCTCGCTGCAATGCCAACACGAATATTCTGCAGGCTCTGAACACCAATCAGGCCGCAACTATTTCGGGCATGAATGGCCTGGCCATGAATCTTCAGAACTGCTGCTGTGAGAACCGCGCCGGTCTCGCCGACCTCAAGTATACGGTCGCGACCGAGAACTGTGCTGACCGCACTGCCCTGAATGAAGGCCTTACCAATATGCTGATGGCAAACAACGCCAACACTCAGGCTATTGTCAATGCCACGAATGCCGGTATCCAGACTGTTATGGACAAGATCTGCCAGCTCGAGCTTGCCGGTAAGGACCAGCAGATTGCTGCTCTGACTGCCCAGCTGAACGAGGCAAATCGTCTGGCTTCTCAGGCTCAGCAGACCGCGACGATCCAGGCCGGTCAGCGTGCCCTCGCGAATGAGATTGAGCAGTATGTTCTTCCCACTCCGCGTCCGGCGTATGTTGTTCAGAACCCGAACTGCTGCACTCAGAACACAGGCTGCGGCTGCATGGGTTAAGGAGGTGCCGAGATGGCTGAATGGACTAGTGTTGCCGTTCAGACGGTCAACCCCGGTGAGGCCATCGTCTTCACCGATACGGCACAGCCCTGCCTGAGGGGCTATATTCTGCACCGTGAGGATAGCGGCGCGTTTCTGATGAAAGGGATCGACACTGGTTCCTGCATTAGGAGATGCTGCTGCAAACCGGCTACCGTGAATTACATGGTAGACTTCGGTGCAAACATTGCAATTCCTGAAGGTGAGACGGTCGGACCGATTTCGGTCGCGTTTGCGCTGGATGGAAATACTCTGGCCGGTACCGAAATGGAAGTTACGCCAGCTGCCGTGGAACAGTACTTTAATGTTTCCAGAGCTGCCAACGTTTCGATCTGGAAGGGCTGCTGCCAGACACTCAGTATTCGTAACACTGGAACCACACCGATTCTGGTTCAGGCTGCGAATATTGTGTTTGCGAAGAAGTGAGGAGGAAATTCAAAATGGAACTCAAAACTGAATCCATGAAAAACATGAAGAAAACCGTCGAGAAATGCCTTGACGAACTCATGAAGAAAAATGACCTCACTCCTGCCGAAACCAAAGCCGCTATTGATGGATTCCATCTGTATGATGAACTCTGCTGCCGCATTGAGGAATGCGAGGCCGAGGAAGAGAAGAACGATCCCGGTGCTTACGCTGAGCGTGGATATTCCAGGCACGGTGAACCTTATCGTCAGTATCATATTACTTCTTATGGTATGCCCGAAAGAGCTGTCTATTCGGATCGCAGCTATGGGACGCATCATGTAAGTTACGGAAACCCGAACTATGGCGTTCATGGCTGGTATCAGAGCAATTCTGATGGTTATTCCGGTTATCCCGGGTATCCTTCGGAATTTATGAATCGCAGCTATTGCGGAGATCCGTATTACGGACCGGAGTATTCCGATCGCGGACGCGGCTACAGTCGCCACAGCATCAGCGACCGTGCGGTATCCAATCTCGAAAAGCTCTTTGATGTTGCAGCTTCCGAATACGAGAAGCAGGAGCTGAAGAAGTATATTTCGATGATTCGTGCGGCTGGTATGAGCGACTAAATTAAAATTTGGAGAGCCTTGAAGAAATCCTTTGAGGCTCTCCTTTTTATTTACAGGAAGTGAGGGCCTGACATGTATTACGAATCAAACACTAACTTTCTGGCCCATCACGGGATATTGGGCCAAAAATGGGGCGTCCGTCGATTTCAAAATAAAGATGGCACCAGAACTCCTCTCGGACGAAAAAGAGAACGAGAGAATAATAAAGTTGACCACGATAAACTTGTAAAGTCTACGGATGCGAAAGAACTTTACAAGCACCGCGATCAACTTTCGGATAAAGAGCTTCAAGACCGTTTGAATCGTCTTCGTAATGAAGATGCTCTGCGTCAAATGGCGAACGCGAAGAAGAAAGCTAATAATGGACAAAGCACTTCTAAAAAAGTGTTGCAGAAAATTGGCGAAAAAAGTGCGGAAATGATTGCCGGTTTAATTGTCGGAGCAACGGTTGGCGCCATGACCGATAAGATTAAAAAACAGGGCGCTGGAAAGACGATAGAGAATGCTCTTGATATGATAGTAAATGGCTATGAAGCTGTTAAGGCATTTAATGATAATACGTTTATGGATACGGCAATTGACTGGATTGCCGATCCATGGATGAAGATTGATTAAATAAGAACCTCTTATATTAAGAGGTTCTATTTTTATTTCGATTATTATCCGTCGTTGTCAATTCCCCACGGACGGCTAGATGCATAATCGTCAGCTCCGCCTTCTTCACTATCGTCATAATCGGGCCGATCGTCATCGTTGTCCCAAGGCCATTCGATGTGATGGACTTCATCGGAATTATCATCTTTCAACCAATTCCAAGACGGTTTCTTACTCAAGTTCATCATCTCCTTTCACGAATTCAACTATACCACAATTCTTTCATATCTGCAATCTCGAGGTGAAATTTCAAAATGGCGTTATCCAATACGGCGGTTCCGACCTATTACGGACAGTTTCGGGACGCTGTGTTGAGAGGCGAGATCCCGGTTTGCAGATGGGTTGAAATGGAAATGAACCGAATCGATCGGTTGATCGCGAATCCAAGGTATTATTATGACGATGCCGTTGTCGAAGGATTTATAGATTACTGCAACTCTGAATTGACGCTTACTGATGGCAGCGATCTGCATTTGTTAGATACTTTTAAACTTTGGGCGGAAGAAGTATTCGGATGGTATTACTTTGATACCAGAAGCGTTTATGTTCCGAATGAGGATGGTCATGGCGGTCATTATAAGAATGTCCGTTATAAAAACCGTCTTACAAAGAAGCAGTTTCTTATCGTAGGACGAGGCGCTGCAAAGTCAATGTATGCCTCCGCAATTCAAAGCTATTTCCTAACCGTTGACGCATCGACTACGCACCAAATCACAACGGCTCCGACAATGAAGCAGGCGGAAGAAGTTCTAAGTCCTATTAAAACTTCAATTGTTCGAGCAAGAGGTCCTTTGTTTCAGTTTCTTACCGAAGGGTCTCTTCAAAATACGACAGGATCAAAAGCGAATCGCGTAAAGCTTGCTTCAACGAAAAAAGGCATAGAGGACTTTTTAACGAATTCTCTTCTTGAGATCCGACCTTTCAGCATCGATAAACTTCAAGGGCTTCGCTGTAAATGCGCGAGCGTTGACGAATGGCTTTCCGGTGATATTCGAGAGGATCCTATTACCGCTATTGAGCAAGGGTGCGCTAAAGGCGGTATAGATGATTACCTGATTGTTGCCACGAGTTCTGAGGGAACCGTTCGAAACGGATCCGGCGACTCGATCAAAATGCAGCTTATGAAGATCCTCAGAGGCGAGTTTGATGACGACGAGACTGGAGAAGCATTTGACGATGTATCCATTTGGTATTACCAGCTTGATGATATTCATGAGGTTGGTGATCCAAGAATGTGGATTAAAGCGAATCCAAATCTTGGGCATACTGTTACTTACTCGGCGTATCAGAAAGATGTAGCTAAGGCTGAGAATTTTCCTGACCAGAGAAACGAAATTCTTGCCAAGAGATTCAATCTTCCTATGGAAGGATTCACATATTTTTTTACATATGAAGAAACACTTCCGCACAGGAAGCGAAACTTCTGGGGTTTGCCATGCGCTATGGGTGCGGATCTTTCCCAGGGAGATGACTTCTGTGCATTTACGTTTTTGTTTCCAACGCGCGATGGAAAATTCGGAGTCAAAGTTCGAAGTTATATTACCTCCAAGACAATGTCGGAGCTTCCGCTAGCTATGCATACGAAGTATGAAGACTTCATTAAAGAGGGAAGCTTAATCGTATTAGATGGCGTTGTTCTAGACATGATGCTGGTATACGATGATCTGGATCAGTTTATTATAGACAATGAGTATGACGTTCGCTGCTTTGGATTTGACCCATATAACGCAAAGGAATTTGTTGAGCGCTGGGAAACTGAAAATGGTCCGTTTGGGATCGAAAAGGTTATTCAAGGAGCAAAGACAGAATCCGTTCCTCTTGGGGAGTTGAAGCATTACGCTAACGAACGAATGTTGTTATTTGATCAGGAACTTATGTCCTTTTGCATGGGCAACTGCATTACAATCGAGGATACGAACGGAAATCGTAAGCTTCTCAAGAAAAGAAGAGAACAGAAGATCGATAATGTATCGGCCATGATGGACGCGTATGTTGCCTATAAGCATAATAAGGATGCGTTTGAGTAAATCGTGGAGGAAAAATCAAAATGGTATATTATGAGTCAAATTACCTTTGCCATTACGGTCTCAAAGGCATGAAGTGGGGAATTCGACGCTGGCAGTTTACGGATGGTCGATTCAATGATGCAGGCAAGGCTCGTTATTTTGGTCAGAATTCAAGCCATCGACGAGATAGCGTAAAAGCTTTGCAAGGAGATTCTCCAAAATCGAATAGATCTTCACCTGCTTCCGGTTCATCTTCAAGCGATAGTGGCGGACGTTCATTTGATAAACAGAAAGCCAAGAAGATTGCGAAGAATGTTGCTATTGGTGCAGCGGTTGTTGCTGGAACGGCATTGGTTGCGTATGGCGGCTATAAAATCCATCAAGCCGGAGGCATGTCGACGATTTCAAACAAACTAAAAGCTAAAATGCGAGAAACAATGCTTGCAGATATTAAAGTTAAGGCCTCGCAGATTAAAGCCGAAGGCAAAAAGAAGCTTGCGAAAAAGCAATCTTCGAATGTTGAAAGCATAAAGAAGGTTGCTAAATCATCCGAGAAATTTTCAGATGATAAGTCTATGCCAAAAGTTCCAAAGTTGACACTGGATTCAAATGCAGTTAAAGTGGGCGCTGAGTTCGCAGAGCACATTGCGAAGATTACGTCAAATTTTGCCGAGTTTAAACGAATGAGTGAAGATCAACAGGCTATTGTTCAACGAGGAGAAAACGTAATAGATAACTACACGAATGATTTGTTAGCCAGAAACAATAAAAAGTAAATAAGGACTATAAAAACTAAGAGAGTTGAAGATTTCGACTTTCTTAGTTTTTTTTGAGGAGATTCAAAATGGTATATTATGAGTCAAATTACCTTTGTCATTACGGTCTCAAAGGAATGAAATGGGGCGTTCGTAGATGGCAAAATCCAGATGGAAGTTTTAATGCCGCTGGAAAAGCTCGATATTTTTCAAGAGGCGGCGGAGAAAACTATCACAAAATTGGTCGGCGCAATTCTGGAGTATCTGGTGGTCTTGGCAATAAGATTGCGGCTAAAGTATATGGCGCTAATGAGCGTTATTATTCAAAGCATGGCAATAAGGCTATGGCTGCTGCAAATAGAAAAGCGAAAGAAGCGCAATTAAAGAAATACGAAGATAAGAATACACCAGAAGCAAAGGCTAAACGTGCCGAGAAGCTTAAGAAAGCAGCAAAAATTGGTGCTGCCGCGGCAGGTACAGCATTAGCTGCATATGGCGCATATAAACTACATCAAACTGGAAAAGACAAAGAATTGATTGCTGCTGCTCAGAACTTTATGGGTAAAGCAAACACCAAAGCTAAAATGGCTGGTTATGAGGCTCTTGGACTTGCTGATAATGCAGCTCAAAGTGCAAAAAAAGCAGCTGGTTCTGCCGCTAATAAAGCCCGTCAGGCTGGTTATGAGGCTCTTGGACTTGCTGATAATGCAGCTCAAAGTGCAAGAAAAGCAGCTGGTGCTGCGGCTGATAAAGCACGTGACGTAGCTGGT
>Ga0326514_10002620_pt1 | contig 11459 bp, 30 predicted proteins | sample 3_2548_0518_D_FD_203653 | JGI IMG/M metagenome (GOLD analysis project Ga0326514, IMG submission 203653) | Bovine rumen microbial communities from UC Davis, California, United States - 3_2548_0518 | ecosystem: Host-associated > Mammals > Digestive system > Stomach > Rumen | place: USA... | reverse complement strand
AATTACGAACTTGATATTCTGACATTCCTGTTTGCTTGGCATAAAGTTTAACCATTTTATCAGTCATATGTTCAAGTATAGATTCATAACTGAATCCTTTTGTAATACTTGCCAACATAACGTCGCCAAATTTATCAGCACCACTATTATCTCGTTCTGATATAGTATAACCACTAGATTTTAAAATTTTTTTTGCTTCATTTATAGTCATAATTTCTCCATTTATATTATTTATAGTTTAAATATTAAGGGTTGACAAAACATACATTATTTTTTATATTTTATTAAAAAAGGATTACTATGAGAAATTTTATTGAAGTTCTTGAAGCAATGATTAAACAGTGTGAAGGCAATTTCGAGCTGAAAAAGAAGCTCGAGCATGTTTATGTCGATTCTACGTTTACTGCACCTGAAGCTTTGTGGGATATTCGTGGTCGACAGGTATCTGATATACTGTATAATTATGCAGTTGCTGGCGATAAGCCATATTCTAACGATTTCCTTGGTGCACTCTGTATTTTTACTGAAAAACCGGAAACTGAATTACGTCAATTTATTCAAACTGTAAGAAAGGAAAAGAAATGATTGATAAAATGGGTGATAGACTGAAGTATTATGAGGGTATTGAAGCAGGTCGTGTTTTAATCCCGCATTTGCCGATGTCAAGCTTGACTTTTTGGTATCAGTTCGTAGAATGGGATGTGAAACAATCCAATGGATTGAAAACGATTACGAATCCGGTGTAAAGTGGAAATACTATGGAAAGTTCGCATGTAAAGAACTTAATAAGGTTCCAGTTAAGATTGTAGGATTAAAGTATCTTGATGTTTCAAGAAACCTTAAAGGTGAATTAGTATTTACATATGGACTTGAAGAATAAAGATTGTAAATATTGTCATTTTGATGGTTATGATGGTCCTATCATATTTTATGATGACTATGCAAATGACAATTTTCATTTAGTACATGAATCAAAAGGCGTATGGCTTATCGGATGCTATGCATCTGAAAGTTCGCAAATTTATTATTGTCCAATGTGTGCAAGGAAGTTAGATGACTGATATCAATACAGTATTACGTGATACGACAACAACAATGTGTTTTGTCGATTTTAAAAATAAACGCTATTGCTGTACTTTCCCTTCAACGTATGATGAACGAAAATGGCTAGTCGATAATGGCTTTGCAGCTATTGATGAAGCTATTGCCGCGCCGATTATTTTGCTTAACGATAATGGTTGTGAAACACAGTATTGTTGTAGCGGTCATCTAGGTCGGATGGGTTCATTATATATTGTATTCACGAAAATCAGTGAAGAAATAGATAGTAAATTTAGAAAGACCCGTCTATGGGGAAAAACAATAGATGAACAAAATAGAGTAACATGGCGAGCGAAAATTCCAACATTAAAAGACTGGCGATATGCATTAGACGAGCTTTATAATATAGTAGATGGGTTAGATGATAACTTTGAACGATATGTAAAGCTTATTGCTGGATATAGAGGAAATAATATTGATCGAGTATTTTTAAAGCAATCAGATATTGATTCATGGTGTGAAAAACGGTCAGATACGTTACTTTATGCACAAATAGATTAAACAGAATTAATTTATGAAGGGTTTACAAAAACCCTTTATTTTTTTATATTTTATAAAAAAGGATATATTATGATTGATAAAATGGGTGACAGACTTAAGTATTATGAAGGCATCGAAGCAGGACGTGTTTTAATTCCTCATTTGCCTATCTGTGTGCGTGTTGATGGTAGAGCCTTCCATACCTTTACAAGAGGAATGGAACGTCCTTATGATATCAAGATGAGCAATTCTATGATAGAAACCATGAAGTATCTGGTCGAGAAGACAGATGCTTGTATTGGTTATGTCCAGTCAGATGAAATTTCTCTCATTTTGTCTGATGTCAAAGATCCGATGTTCAGAGGTAGAGTTCAGAAGCTTACTTCTGTCATCGCTTCTATGGCTACTGCTAAGTTTAATCAGGAAATTCATAATTATTATCCTGATAAACCATTAGCAGAATTTGATTGCCGTGTTTGGAACGTTCCTAATAGAACTGAAGCAGCAAACACTATTCTTTGGCGTGAATTCGATGCAACTAAGAACTCTATTTCTATGGCTGCAAGAGCTTATTACTCTGATAAGCAATTATTAGGTAAAAATAGTTCTCAGAAACAAGATATGCTCATGGAAAAAGGTGTAAACTGGAATGATTATCCGGTTTTCTTCAAGCGTGGCACTTATGCAAAGCGTGTTCTTGTAAATCGAACTCTTACTAAGGAAGAACTTGAACAACTGCCCGAACATCACAATGCTAGAAAAAATCCTGAACTTGTTGTTACTCGTTCTGAGATCAAGAAAATCCTTATGCCTGTTTTCTCTAAAGTAACTAATAGAGAAGATGTGATTTTTGAAGACGCTAAACCAATTATTGAAGAAGGAGAAACAAATGGTTAAATTTAAAATTGATTGGACTAATAGTAATAAATTCAAGTTTGAAACCATTGATGACGCTGAAGGAACACCTGGTGCATCACGTCAATATACAAGATTTAATTCTGAAGTAAAACCAGAATTAATTAAGTATTTAAAGGAAAATAAAGGTATTTCTTTTGCTGAATTTGAAAAATATTTAAATAAGCATAATTTCGAAGTAGTAAATCAGTGGAATACTCTTGAAAATGGTTTAATTACAAATTACTATAACATAGAATCTACGGAAGGTTAATATGGAAGAGGAAGAAAAGTCTATTGGTGAAGGCGTTAATTTCCAACATGATTATAAAAATGAAGACGATAATGAATTTAAATCTATAAGGGATGAATATGAGTGCCAAGAATACACTATTAGACTTTCCTCCTTATCTTGATTGTCCTAAGCCGGATTCTGATGAAGTTCGTTATAGCAAAATGAGCGATAATGGATTATGTGAAGAGCTTAATAAGATCTGGGCAGAAAAAGCAGCATTAGAAATAAAAGAAAAACTTATTCAACATATTCGTTCTATGCGTTATCAACAAAATAACTGGTTTAACGAAGAACTCAATTCAACAGAATTACATTTTTAAGGAATAATATGCCAAAATATTTTATAGAAACAAGTCTTCCTGGTGATGAAGGTAAATATTTTCGATATATCATCTTGACCGAAAAGAAAATCAAGAAATATATTGATTGGTTTAAGGCATATGACTGGGCAGATAATAATGATGTAATTTATTATGAGACCCTACAAGAATATCGTTATACAAAAGACGAAATCTTTAATGCATTAATTGAAGAAGCTAAGCCGATTACTGACGAACAGATTAAGTTTTTGAAAAATTTTTGTCCTGGAACAAGGTTCGATATTTTTCAACGCCTTATTAACGAGAATGGTTCGGACGATGAGGTAGAACCTGATGATGATGATCCAGCAAATGATGAAGAAAACACTAAAGCCATAAGAGGAATAAGATAATGGGACCAAATAATTTTTATATTTTAAGATATCGTGAAATGCATTGGACTGGTAAAGGTGATCCAGATTATTTTAGATATCATGAAATTTGCAGAACTCCAGTTAAGCAATTTATTGATGAATTAGTAGATAAATATCATCTTCATGTTGTAGACTCGAATGATGAATATGCTGATTATGCTGACGGATATGAAATTGTTGAAGAGAAGACAGTTTCCGATGAAGTTGATTATGACTATATCGTAAAGCATAGTGATTCTAAGCATATTCGTGGAGATTATTAATGATTCCAGAAGAAGTAGATAATAAGCTTGAACATTGGGATTTGTTTAGACAAGATACTGTTTTATTTGCTGGCAAAAGTTGGCCAAATACAATGAAAGGCAAAATTGCTCAATGTAATATTTCTGAACCTCGTTGGGGTGTTAGAGATAAATCTCATATAATTTGGGAAGTAAGAAGTATCGACAGTGTTGAAGTCAATACGGAAGAAGATATACCAATGATTGAATGGTTTTATTCGTTTACAAATGTAGAAAATGATAAATTCATTGAATATATGGACCATTTACGTGAAGTTGTAACACATTTAAAATTAGCAGAACATGAAATGCAGCTAGGCTATGCATTAAAGATGAGGAAATAATGAAAATTAATTTTAAACAAGGCGATGTAGCATTACATAAGATTTTGCCATCTGGTTCAACTCGTTTTATTATAGCTGATACCGAAGAAGAAATTGCTAACGAATATCTTTCATTGATTCGTATATCTAACGAAGCAATAGATAATGAAGGCGATGAATGGCGTCGTTGTAAAGAATGTGGTCAATGGAAACCATTAAATGAAATGACAGGTGTAGTATATTTGTCCTATCCAGGACAATATGATTGCAAAGAATGTGCAAAGAATTTATTTAATAAAAAACCAGAAATTAAAACTATATCTGATACAAAGCTTACTGATTATTCTGTATTATCAGTTGAAACAAATATTAAAGGAAAAATTAAAAATTCACAGGGTGTAATTTTCTGCCCATTTGAAGGAGATAAAAAATGACAAGTTCTTTAATCTATCTATTTAACCTATATGAAAACATCACAAGTTTTCTTACGATTTCATATATAGCTGTAATTATTGCATTAGCAGTAGTTGGTATTATTTGTTTAGTAAATTATTTCGTCGATGGCGAAGTTACATGTGAACAAAACTTACCGAAGCTCAAAAAGATGATTAGTATCTTAGTTGTTTCATTTGGCATCTTGACAATTCCAGCAATTTTCTTACCGACACCAAAGACAGTAGCTATGATGTATGGTGTTAAAAAGATTAACGAAATGAATGTCAATGCAAATACATCGGCAACACAGCTCTATAAGGATATTACTACTATTATTCATAACTATGCTACAGAAAAAGTAGAGAAAAACAAATAAATAGTATACTATGAGTGAAGAAAAGTTAAAAATTTATGTTTGTTGTCATAAAGATTATGAAGATGTAGGCATTAATAATAGTTGCTACAAGATAATTACTTGTAAGGATATTAAAAATAACTCATCTTTGGAAATGATTAAGATTGATAGCGAATTAGACGACAGAATGTGGTCTGAACTCGCTTCTATCTATCATATCTGGAAACATCCTGAATTACAGGCTGAATATATTGGTTTATGTCATTATAGGCGTTATTTTGATTTTATGAATGATGTTCCTACTGAATTTGACAAGCCAATTATTCCGAAGAGATTAGGTTCAGCCTTCAATAATTACATTACTTATGACCTTTGTCATAACAGTAAGGACTTGTTCGGATTGATGAGAATTATTCATACTGATCTCAAGGATTATTCTCCTGCAATGAGAGTGATGTCTGATTCGCATTTCTATTTCCCGTATAATATGTTCATTTTCTCCAAAGAATTGTTCAATACTTATTGTGAATTCTTGTTTGGTGCATTATTGAAGTTTGATGAGAAAATCGGAGTGAAGAATGACTACAATAAGATGATACAGCATATTGCTGATTATCGAGAATTCTATGTAGAACGCGATTCCTATCCGAATAATACCTATGAATATCAAGCTAGGTTATATGGTTTCTTAGCAGAACGAATGTCAACAGCCTTTATTATGAAATATATTCATGAACATGGCGAAGATAGTATAAAAGAAACTGAAGTTACCATTACCGAAAAGACATACAACAAAATTTAAGCTAAAATTAAAGAATAAAAAACCGTAATAAAATACGGTTTTATTTTTATGTTTACAAAATAGAATAAATTTGTTATATTTTACATTATGAAGTTAAGTGACGAAGAAATGCTTGCGAATATGTGCCATTTGATGGATTTAGCTCATATTCCACATAATTGCAATGGTGATGACCTTATTGAAATTGATAAAAATCATAAAATTACAATCAATAAGTCTACAATTCCATGGCACTGTACATTAGTAATAGATGATAAGGAAGTTTATTCCAGTAATCCTACTGGTATTATTATCGTTCTTAAATCTCGTCTTGCTTATGAAAAACATTTTAAAAATAAATTAAGGAAAATGAATAATGGCTGAAGAAACTGAAATCCCTAAAGTAACAAAATTTAAGCATTTTACATCTCTTCAAAATATTTGTAAAGTTCTTAATGCTGCAGTTATGAAAAAAGACTCAAAATTTATAGGCGGTTATTTCTGGGTTAACTCTGATATTAATATCGGCCAGATTCAACCTAGGTTTTATCAGATTTTTGTTACTCGTATAAAACCAGGTTCAGATATTAAGGTTAGGCCGGATAAGTGGACAAAAGACATGATGAATTGGCCATTTATGGAAATCGATATTTCCCATAATTGTGAAGCTCAGGGTTGTAATGGTTTTCCTGGTATGATAGGAACAGACGGAATTGAGATTAAGTTCTTCAAGGGTATGGATTTATCCAAATACGATGAAGGCGTTGCTGAATGGCAGAAAAACGGTGGCGGTGAATACGTCAAAGCAGATATTCCTGGCCGTTGGGACCCGATTAAGACATTTGAACCAAAAGATTGCTACGATTTTGAAGAAAAGTTGATTAAGTATTTTAATGATGGAAGTATCTTAGACCCAATAAAGCAACTTTGGTATGCATGGGACTATTTTGAAAATGTTAATAATGTTTTCGAAGAAAAGAAAACTACTGAAGTCGTAGATGATGAAGAAAATCTTGAGGAAACCTAATGACTATTGATGAACTTATAAAAGAATTATCAGAATTAAGCGAACGTGGTTTTGGTAATTGCCAGCTAAGAAAACATATTCCCATTCTTTATACTGACAAAGATGGCACAATTTATGAGAATATGTATAGAATGAAGGATGAAGATTTCGAATTCGATAGTCATAATTATGTAGGTAATGGTAATGATTATGAATGTATTGTTTTGCCATACGGACATCATGAGACGTGTTCTATTGAAGAGTATAAGAATGATAAGGAAGAATGGTATAAGGACCTAGAAGATACGTCTATGGACGAAGAAGACTATGATCGTCCATTTTCAACAGATGAGGATCAATAATATGTTTGATGACGATGATTATTTAGCCATGGCTCCTGATAAACCTATGCCTTATGAAAGAACTGATGATAAGTATGATTCACTTATTAAAGAACGAGATATGTGGAAACAGCTTTGCAAAGATATTGTAACTATTATGGGCAAAGATCCATATTATCTACGTGTAGGTATGGATATTTGGATTGATAAGACAGTAGACCATCTTGATTATAAAAAGCAAGCTGAATTTTATAAGTTGTCTGATAGTATTCATAAACGTTTAGCAAAAATTAAATGGGATTAATAATGATTGAATATAAAGAAGAATATACGGATGAACCTAATTTTTCTTTAGGTCGTCGCGGTAAAAGTGAAAGAGAAATTTGGAATATTGAAGATAATGGCGGTTTTAAGAAGGTCACTGTTAATGGTAGTGTAGAAAATGTTTCCAGATTTACAAAAGAATCTGTGAAAAATGCAATCAAAGAATACCAGAGTCTGATTGAGTCTGGTGAGTCTATTGCAGTTCTTAATATGGATGATAATTTTGCACTTCCTGTAAGTAATACATTTGCAAAGATTACAAATCTTGAAGTTTCTGACGATAATAAAGTAAAAGCTACGATGGTATTGACTGATACGCCTAATGGTAATGCAGTTTATAGTATGTTGAAGAATTACGGTCAAGAACGCCTTTCTTTAAAGGCTGATGGAACATGTAATGGCAGTAATTTAAACAATATCGTGAATATTAGATTAGTAACTGAGTAATATGGAAATTAAGCACGAAATAGTAAGGCAATTAGCTGAAGAGTCTAAACATCATTATAGTTTTACGACTTGTAAAAAGGCATTAAAGAAGTTTAATGGTGATTTTGATAGAGCTAAATTGTCCCTTATGAACCATCATTGGGGAGAACCTCTATCTGGTGTTGTTTATCATGAGCCTTATGAAGAAGATATTGAATATTTTGAGGCTGAAAACTTTAGAGAATTCGATAAGGATTTCTGGACTTGGCGTTATATGACGCATCAAGAAGTAAAGCTTGATAAAGACGGTAAAATTATCTTTGATGAAAAATATTGGCCGAAAAGAGTTGCTGACCTTCGTGAAATTGAACGTATTGAAAGAGAAAAAGAAGAAGAAGTAAAGAATTGGAAAGTTCCTACTGTTGCCGATATTATTATGTCGAGCGTAAATCAGTTTATTAATGGTGTAAAGTTCGAAAATCAATTATTTACTTATAAATTTACCCAACAATATGTAAATTCTTCTGGAATGAATTACCATCAATATGATATTGTTGAAGGTTATCATATTAAGGAAGATAATTATTTCATTTGGCTCAGATTTCCAATGAAAGAATATATGGAATGGAATAAGATTACATTTGATGGTGAATATTATACGTTTAATGGTAAATCAGTAAGCTTGGAAGCATTAAAAGGAAATAGCAAATGATACAAATTGACGAAAGTAAAGTTAGACATGTTACAGAACCAGGTTGTTTTGGTAATCCTAGCATTGATTTCGATTGTATAACATTGGAATATGCTCATGACTTGGTAAGAGAAGCTAATATAGAAATTAAAGAGCTTTATAGGCAGATTGCAGCTGGAGATAATGAAAAAATTACTGAAAAAATTCCGCTTACATTACAGAATGTCTGTTCTGTTGTAGCTGCATTTACAAGACTGCCAGCTGGTAAGGTTTTAGAATATGGAAAAAAGGTCTTTGAAGACAAAGAATCTTATTCTATCCATTTTACAAAGGCTACAGAACAAGGTCCATGGGTAATTACTAGTGCAATAAAGATTAAAGATGCTGATTTAGTCACTTTTATTCGTAATTTTTCTTCTATGATGGAATTTGGTGACGACAGTAGAATGCCTAGGGATAAATTTGCTGAATATATTGGTGATATGTTCAGAGATTTCAAAAAAGCTCATAATTTACCAGATTAAGGAGTTTATATGGTTAGATTACCTGATAAAGATTATGAATTTTCATCAATAATCTATATGTTTGATATTCATTATTATCCATGGCCAGAATCTGTTGATTTTACTGAAGATGAAATTTGGACTACATCAGAAGTTAGATTTATACCGATGGATATTTACACTGAAAATAACAATGTTAATATCTATGTAGATTTTGCTGAAATGAATAAGCCACCTAGGAAGTAGCGATAAATATGAACAATACTCAAAAAGATAGATACGAGAATAAGCTTAATCGCTTTATTAAGGAATGCGATAAAGAATGGCAAAAATATAAGGTAGAAAAACCTGAATATTGTCATATTCTTGATGGTTATAATAACATTGCTGAGAGAGTTCGTAAAAAGCTTGGATTAACGGAAGACGATGTTCAAAGAGCATGGTCTTTAAGACGACATCATAGTGACCGTCATTTTTGGCATGATATTCGTTTTCGATATAAAGGTGCAGAAAAACAAAAAGCGTATGACCGTGCAGAAAAGAATGGTTCTCGTGCTCAATATTCTGATGAAGAACTTGAAGCATGGCTTAAGGGAGAAGATGATTATATTATGGATGTATTCGATGAATGGTATGATCCAGAAACAGATATGTCAAGATAAGGAGTAAAAAATGATTGATTTAGGTGAAGTAGATTTTGATATCAAAAATTTTGCTGACCATATTGTTACATGGGATGGATTAATTGATATCGCAAAAGAACATCTTGGTAATATTGCATATTTCAAGCTTCCTGGTATTATTCATCAGTGTGGTCGAGATTTTGATACAATGTTCTTAGTTAGAATGGACGATGGTCGTTTAGATTCTGGCTTAATTAAAATGGAAGACTGTGGTAAACCGAGTTTTTCAGTTTCTGAAGATATAATGAAAGAATTTGTTAAACCTATTAAAAAAGATGGAGAATAAAATGAAACAGAAATGGGTAGAAGTACAAGCAGGAGAATCAGAACAGAAAATTCAAACTTTGCTTAATATGGGTTGGGAAGTAAAAATGATGACATCAGCTCCATATTCTGGTACTGGAAGTCAATTTAGTGGTGGAACACCGCCTGTATGCTTTGTTTATCTTACATTAGAGGATTAATTGGTAAATAATATGAGTAAATGTGAAAAATGTAAAGAAAAAGTAAATTTACTCAATGCTTATGTATTTTTTGGACCAGGTTGGATTAGATGGGAATGTCCAAAATGTAATTATGAACTGAATTATGAAAAGACAGGCATTGAACCACTAGACCCTTATGTAAAGAAAATAATTGGGGAATAATATGAGTTTACATACAGCTAGAAAAAAAGTTGATGAACTTACAAATGAAGAATTAGATATAGAATTAAATTCTGCTAATAGACTTTTTGTAGATTTAAACTGGCGTTATGAATATAACAGAAGAATAAAAGAATTTAAAGAAGAACATCCTGATGCAACAGAGACTGAACTTAGATGTCAGTATTCTAAAGAAGCTCATCATCTTGCTGTTTTACTTAATGCTGTAGGTAATGATTATATTGATTTGTTAAAAGCTTATATTGAACTTAAGAAAAAGGTCGAAAATGAGTCAACGGGAAATTAATACAAAAATGAAAGAAATTAAAGCCGCTCTTAAAGAGTTTGGCTTTAAGAAAGGTAGTAATACATTAAATTACGATTATAATTATGAAGTTGGTGGACATTATTCTTTACATATTAAGATTATGCCACAACAGTCATTTTGTCCTGTTCAGCTAATTCTTACCAATGATTATCATGATACTGATTATTATGATTATTATGAAGATGATATGTCAATAAATGCTGTTTTTGCACCAGATAAGCTAGATCGTGTAATTCCTGCAGTTAAAAAGAGTATTAAAATTCTTGAAAATATGAACAAAAAGTTCAAACAAATTATGGAACATCTTGAAGATTTTGAAAAGTTGAGTGCTATTTAATGTATACAGGTTATTTTGGAAAAATAAAGACATATAAGAAAGCTGGTCTTATTCCAGTTTCAATCTGTGGCAAAGCTCCAGATTGGTATACAGGTCATCAATATAAAAAACTTGCTCCAAAACTTGGATTTTTCGTAGAATGGTCTGTAGGCGAACATAAAGGTGACAATAATTATTACATTGAACATTTTAAAAAAGAAGTGCTTGATACTTTAAGACCAGAAGACGTAATTAACGAATTAAAACAATTTGGTCTATTACAAGATATAATTTTATTGTGTTATGAAAAACCGGAAAGTTTTTGTCATAGGCACTTGGTCGCAGACTGGTTGAATGAAAATGGTTTATATGTAACGGAGTTTTAATGGTTAAATTTAGACTATATAAAGGTGGACTTGATGAAGTTTCCATGGAATTTGATAGTCCAGAAGAATTAAAAAATAATCCAGAAATTAAAAAGAGATTATTTGATAAAGATGGAAACTTGATGCAGCTGAC
>Ga0326514_10002619_pt1 | contig 11460 bp, 5 predicted proteins | sample 3_2548_0518_D_FD_203653 | JGI IMG/M metagenome (GOLD analysis project Ga0326514, IMG submission 203653) | Bovine rumen microbial communities from UC Davis, California, United States - 3_2548_0518 | ecosystem: Host-associated > Mammals > Digestive system > Stomach > Rumen | place: USA: California... | reverse complement strand
ATTACCCATTTCACCACCATAAGCAAACGGATTAGTGAACAGACTACCACCATCTTCATGCCACTTAGAACTATTTCGTGCGAAGTTAGCTTTCTTTACCATAGCAGGAGAGTAATCCTCTTTGTTTGCTAAGATATGACTTGCAGCCTCCTGTACTCCCATACCCATCTTAGATGCTTGGGCTTTGAATGTACCTTTCTTGGAGGGGTCAATATGGATACCACCACCATCTGCGAACAACTTTTCTGCCTTCTCAAATGGTGATATATTATCAGCATCTGGTACAATACCAAGAGGACTCATGTGACCACCAAGACCGAATTGGAATCCAGTAAGGAAGTCATCCTGAAGCTGAATCTCCTTATCCATAGCACGTTGTGCCTTAGCCATTCTGAGTTCCTCCTGACTATCAGCAAACTCTCCAAGAATGTGGTCATTAGTTGCACGGTCAATATTACTCAAAGGTCTTTCCTCTGAGTCCTTAGTAAGTTTGGCTATTGCATCAGCAAAAGTCATATCACCACCAAGACCATACTTCTTTGCTAACTTCTTGGGTACTTTCATTCTCTTGGAGAATACATAATCACCATTCCATATAGCTTCTCCTTCCTCTACAAGATTTGGTACTCCTTGTTCGTCAACTCCCATCTGGACTCCACCTAAAGGATTCTCAGAGTGTGAACCTCCTTCATTTACCCAGTTAATACCAGTGTCCCAGTCTGAACCATGAGTTAATCCACCACCAAAGGCTTTGTACAAAGGATTAGCTACACCATTAGGCATAGTGAATGGGCTTTTTAAGCCGAAATCTACATCCAGCCTACCACCATCTGCTGCATTACTTACTCTATCCATATTCTGTAACATTCTTAAATCATTTTCTGCATCAACTCTTTCTGCTCCATAATTGAGGTTTGCTAACATTCTTTCGTTAGCTCTTTCAAGTCTCTTATTGGCATCATCTGCTGCATTACTAGCTTTATTCCTACCAATAATAGAAGATATATTGGATGAAAGTCCTCCAACAATGGCTCCAATAGCAGCACCCCAAGGCCCAAAATTCTGACCTGCATTGAAGCCTTCCCATGAAGCTGCATAACCATTAAGGAAGTCATCAAACAAAGACTTATCCCTGAAGTCCCTCATTGTGAGGTTTGCAGGTATCTCACTATAGTTTTTCCAAAGGTCAAGCAGGTCTCCATTAGTTTGTACATTAGATACAGCATCATCAAAGCTGTAACCTTGTCTATCTATACTGCGATTTATCTTGCCTTCATCTATATCATCATCTAAGCTAGCCTGATGCTTTGCATTACTAGCAAGCTTTAATGCAGCTGTACCTATTTGTGCATAACCCATAGCACCTATATCACCACCTCCACTAAATAAGTGTCCACCTTGTGCATAGATAGGAATACCAAGCTTCTGATCCATAGGTTCCTTGCGGTGCTTTGTAGCGTCTCTGATAGTCTTCATTAAGTCATAAGTAGCCATACCAAATTGGCTATAGCCACCACCTCTACCAAGGGAAGGATCTTCCTTACCCCAATTACTAAGAGTATTAGTTACAGTACTTGCTACTCCTAGCCAGTCTTGTACACTACCATTGCTGGTATTTGTCTGTAATCCATCAGAAGGCTTCCAATTATTATTTCCAAAGTAGTTGTTACCACCTTGTGTCTGATTCCAAGCATTGAAGAAGTCCATCCAACCACCATTATCAAATAGGTTATCCTCAAAGTCTCCATAACTTGAGAGAAAATCTTCTACTGTACCCACAGTGGGAGTAGTTGGTTGAACTGTTGGAGCTGATGGTTTACCAAACATTGATAAGTCAAATGCAGGAGCAGAGAGATTCAATTCAAGAGCCTTAGCCTGCGTAGGTGTGATACCTTCCAAATTCAAGTCTTGTATTACTGGAATTGGAGTTACCTCCTGTAGAGAAGAAGATGTAGTATCAGGATTATCTGAGTAATTGACATTAGCAAAGTTATACTGACCTCCGCCAAATACATTCTGTCTGATGTTATTTCTCTTTGTAAATCCTGCTACACCAAGGTATCTTCCAGCATCTTCCCCAGCAGTGACTGCTTTATAGAACCTTGAACTTTTACCAACACTCGCAGGACGCTGATAGTAAGTATCAAGTATAGCAGCCTTCTGATTATCAGTAAAATCATTCCATTGTTTACCATATATACCTTTAAGAGTTTTCTCTGCTCTATTTAAGAAGTAGTCAAGCTCTTCTTCTGCCTGCTTCTTAGTAATACCATGTTCATAATGCTTACTGATTCCTTCAGGATATTTCTCTCTGAATCCACTATCATTAAAGCCATAACCTACACTTCTCCAGTTCTTACCTTTAGGTGCATCCTTATAGGGTTTCTCCCTCCAACCCTCATTCTGCCTGATAAGAGCTTTAGCCTTAGAAAGATAACCTCCTTCGCTGTGCTCATTAATAGCCTTTCCTATTGGGCTATGATTCCACATTTCTTTTAGGTATGCACTAGAATCATCTAAGAAATCCGCAGCTCTTCCTGTGTATATACCAGCATTAACTGCATTTCTATATGGCTGTAACATAACCTCTAAAGAAGAAGCAAGACGGGGGTTATTGATAATCTGTCCACCTTCAGTAATAAATGAACCAGAGTTACCCTTCATCCACCATCCCTTCATTGTCTTTCTAAGTGCAGGTAATAAGCTTGCAGCATCGAGTGCTACATCTTTGGTGGTACTTAATGATGGGTTGTGGTATAATCTATTAGCATCATAACCTAAATCTAATGCTGATATACCAAGTCCTACAACAGGTATTTGTTGAAGTACGCTTGAATTATAGTCTACATATTTCTGTCCAAGCTCACTTGCACCTGCTACCTGAGATATTCTACCTGCAAATGTTGTAGGTTCATAGGCTTTCTTAGTCTTTTTTGAAGGGTGTAGTTTAGCATATAACCAAGGATTACTTACTGCTAAGTCTATATGAGGACTTCTCAGAGAGTTGCTTTGTTCTCCTTCACCTTCAAAGTAATTGCCAAAAGGCCCACCAAAACTATAGTACTTTCTAAATGAATTGATAGGGCCACCATAAGCAGCTACCATGCTTTGTGCTATCCTAAGGTCTGAGTTAGCATCAGCGTTGTCAACTGCATGACCAAAGTTAAGTATAGCTAAATCGTTGGCTGCATTGATATTGTTGTTCAATTCATTAGTCTTGTTCTTAGCTTTATTTGAGAACCAACCATCACTACCTACCTCATCCTTAGTTACATTGGATAAGAAGTTAAAGCCTCTCCAGTCATTAAGTACATCAGAGTTAGTATTAGAGTTGAATGTCTTGGTCTTCTGTGCATTAGTACCTAATACAGTCTGTCTTACAAACTCCTCATTAATGTGGGAACCAAAAGCAGCATTAATCAAGTTACCTACTGTAGATAATCCAGGAATACTCTTCACAATATTACCTACAGTGGATTCATTTTGTCCTGCAAGTAGTCCAAATAACTGCCCGCCCATTTGGTCTGACTGCATAATCATATCACCATTAGACATTCCACCCATCATGCCTCCCATTCCCTGAGACATAGAATCAGAGTTCATCCATGCACCCGCCTGTTGCAGCCAGTTTCCTCCTGCTGCACCACCAGCTTGTCCTCCCTGTGAACCTAAACCATTCATATAGTTAGTTACACCTGAGTTGACACCACTTGTATTTTGATAATCTGAAGGATCAAACATATAAATTGCAATTTATGATGCAAAGATAAGCATTATATTTGATAAATCAAATATATATACTAAAAAAGTAATGAGTTTATAAGTAAAACACTCATAAACCCATTACTATTCTTGTTATACTTTTATTTGAAGTAATCTACCTCAACATCAAGTAATTCTAATCTCTCTGTTTGAGCATCCTCACGGGATAACTTGATGTAGCACCAAGGGTTACTGATTCTTGCTCTGCCTGAGTTAGTTGCAAGTTTATCTCTTGGTATCTGACACCTCCAGACATTGAACTTCTTTCTCAGATTACTCATAGCAGCATTGTAAGAAATAGGTTGCCTTGACTGGTTCTCAGAGAGAGAATTACTGAATCTTACAGACTGAGTATCCTGAATAGCTGTCCATACTCTAATGTGGTCAAATGTGTGGAATGGCTTTGGTGTACTGCCTGCTGTAACAATATCCCTCCAAGCTACATTGTTGAATATCTTGTTCTCAGATGGATATGAATTACTTACAAATGTCAACCAGAATGGCTTGTGGACACCGAAGAAGTAGTTATAGTTACCACCATGCATCAGATGCATACCATTGCCATGCCAAAGGAATGTGTTACCATTAATCTCTGCCATCATGGAAGTACGTTCATAATCCATGAATGAAGTATAGTTATCTACCTGTTCTGAGAATGATAGACAAGCATCATCATATATCCAGTAAATATCCCTACCTATCTTATTATAGAATGCAATACAATTATCAAAGTCCTTAGGATTCCAAGGCTTATTATTGTATCTTGACTGCATGAATGTCCTCAGACCCTTAGTTGTGGTAAGGTCTGTAAGCTGCCCATTATAACGATAAGTAGAATGGAGTTCATCATCATTGAAGTAGATACCAAGTGGAGTCTCTACAATAGACCATTTGTTACTGCAACCAATCTTCTCTGAGATATACTGTACACCCTGCATCTTATAACCATTGCTGATTTCAATAGGTGTATTATCAGATGTGGGAATCTGAACACGGTTGTTGAATAGCAGTCTTGCGAATGCACCTTTCTGGAATGCATACAGGTCATCTTTGTATTGAACAATACCAGTAACCTCTCCCCTTGAACCATCAAGTTCCGTCATATTGGAGACATCAATGGAAGTCCAAGTATCTACATCTTCTCCGAAGTTCTTGCTTAGAGTCCAAGTGATACCATTGGGGAATGCTCCTCTTACATATCTGTCATAATCCAGTCCATGATAGGTGAAGAAATTATTCACCTGTTCATAGGCAGGATGATTATATAGATTGAAGTTGAGCGGAGAGAGTGCCACATTCTTACCACTACCTCTATTATGGTCATATCTAAAGTCCAAGTTGACATAAGTCTCAAGAGTAGCAGATAGAGTCTCAATAACACTATTCATATCCTCGTTTGTAAAGGGGTAAGTCTTCAGGCAGTCATATCTCTGAATGTAGCAGTCCCCTTGCTGATACTCCAAGTAACTTGTAGCATGATACCAAGAAGCAAGGTCTCTTGATTCTCCACACCTAATCCAATCATTGCTGACAAATGCCTGCTCTGACTTACCACCAAATCTTGTAGCAGCATCCACGTTTCTTATGAACTCTGCTATCCACAACCCTGAACCAGTGGCTCCTGAGTTGGCAAATGCAAGACTACCATTATCTCCAGAATGCATTGGGATATGGATTGTATTGTACTGGTTTGGATCAGTGCTTGTGAACTTGAACACAGCATGAGGCGAAGACTTATACTTCATTGATACAGGGTCTGTACCAGTATAATAATCTTCATCACCATTATAGTAGCATTTCTCCCACCATTTACGTGGCTCTCCATCCTCTGACATTGCATTCTCTGACGATGTACTTATGTTAGGTAGCTGTGTTTCATCGTCTGCTGTAATCATCCAACCATAATAAATAGGATATTTACCAGTTACAGCGGTTATAACTTTATCTATATTACCATAATATATAATAGAGTTGTTACCAGCAGCTATCTTTACACTGGCTAATTGGTCATAGTTAAACAGCTTTGGCGTAGAGATAAGTACATTAGAGCTTAATGAACGCGGAGTAGAAAAGTATGTACTATTTGTGAACCAAGCATTTGCGGTAATGTTCTTCTTAAGCATTGCAGTTCTGGTATTGAAACCATTACTACGCTGCTTAGTAGATAGAGCTTGTTGGTTATTCAGAGAACCCTGTCTATGCCAAGGATATACAATCCACCCGCAAGCAGGATGTTTAAGCTCTGCACCTTCACCGTACCAAATTTCATCTTTCTTTACTACTTCATCATTACTCTCATTTGCTACTATACCATCAAAGTACAATGGGTAACAATAGTTATCCATACTATAACCAGTATAGCCAGTCCTCTTCATTGCAATAATCTGAGATATATCGGTATTGATACCTGCATTCTCAGTCTCAATAAAGTGGTCTGTAACCCTTGCTATCTTCCCTAAATCAGTTGGATAATTTGGGTCTGAGGAAGCTGAGGCAAAACCTACAATACTCAAGTTCAGTCCTTCAAAGTCAGTATTCTGACCAGTAGGGGCACACTCAATATCAGGAGAATGGAAAGTCACTACATTACCATCCATGTAGTACATTCCCTGCTGTGATGTATCAATACACTGGATTTCACCCCGAGGAGTACCACAACCTCCAATAGGAGCATTATGCCAGTAAAAACTGCCCTGTTCTGACGTGACATTGTGATATAATCTGAAGAACCAAGAAGATTGTGCATAGGGAGAGTTGTCATTTCTATCCTTTTTATTATACATAGTAGGACAGAGTAAGCCTTGCATTACACAACGTCTTTCATGTGCCTGAGGATATACTACTACTGGGGCAATACGCTTGAAGCCTGCTGCCTTAAGTTTTGTAATAATGTTCTGAGGCATGTTTAGGTGGAAGCAGCCAGTCCTATAATTGCCTGCTCCTACATTAGGTGTATAATTGTTTGTAAAGTCTCCTACCCAAACAGGCTCTGACCACTGTCCATTCTTATACTGGGCAATGAAGCCAAACCTGTAGGTCTCAAGGTACTTGAATCTACGGATATAGTAGGACGATCTATTGTTGTTTGGATTATAGTCATAGTACTTTGTAGCATTGGTAGGAACCCTGTTATCATCAGGACTATAACCTAAACTGCTGTCAACTATGTTACCTACATTATTACCAAATGTAGCTTGTGAGATAGAACCATCTGCATAGCCATTCATATAGTACCTGATAGAATGTGTCCCATCAAGTATAGTATCTCCTACATTAGGTTTAGTCAAAGCTATATTACCAAGAAACAATGTATTATCCTTTTCTGCCAAAGTACCGGCAACCATTTCCTCACCTCCAATAAAGTACATAGAGGCAGCAGGATATGTCTCCCCCTTAATACCATCATCTGTAGCTACAACTGGAGTGTTGGCACTTTCTATGGCATAGTCTCCTACAACCCTACACTGAGGTACAGTGTTGGCAGAAGTCCTGACTATAGCATAGATACGGACGTAATCAAAGTTTGCATCAGGAGTATTTATTTCAATCCTGAATGAGCAGTGTGCAATAGATGTAGCATCCAGCCCACACTCCATTGGAGATAGGTAATACATTGGACTTACATCTGCAAGACAAGACTCCTGACCAAATTTAGTGTAGTATGAGAAGGCATACTGTACAGTACCAACTGGAAACTCTCCTCCAGTAGAATACTTGGTAACATTGAATGTATGTGCCAATGCTACCTCTCTACTGAAGTTCAAGAAGTCCGCATTTGTAATAGTTGTAGCTACTGCTATATTAACTACTCTTGGTTGGTTAAGACCATCTACCCAATAAACCTTTTGCAGGTTATCATTCTCGAATATTGGTAGAGTTTGAATTGGATGCTTAAGGTCAAAGTTAGCATTACCTGAGAATACTGTAAACACATCATTGGCACTAATAGAAACTGTAGCACCCATGTCAGGTATCTTGATTCTGTAAATGTGGTCATACGGAGATTCAGACCTGTGTGTAAACAGCACAAGGTAGCTATTTACAATGGAGTAACCAACTAAGTCTCCTACTATGTTTGGTACAGACACAGTGGAAGTACCCTTCTCATTAGTAACACTAAGAAGGGAGTTCTTGCTATCCTTTGTAGTTATACGTATATTTTTAGCATCATATACCAAATTAGGGTTTTGTTGAGAAACTGCGGAGTCCCTCGACATACCTACTACTACATGTGGTTCCTTTACATTCATAGTGATAGTTATTTGAATTTAGTATACTCCTTATCACCGAGGTTCTTGAATCCACCTTGGAACTCATTGAGCCTTGGTATAAGCTGATGCATCATAGATGTAATAGATTCCATTTCACTCTCAGAAGGAGTAGCAAACATACCATGACAAGCCCTTGCAGACTCAAAGTACTCCTGCCTTGCAGACTGATAGATATTGAATGGAATCTTCTGCTGGTCAAATAGAATCCTGAATCTCTTTACCTTGATATAATTCTCCAAGGCATCCATGAATACAGGGTTTTCAGGCAACATGGGCAGACCATCTTCATCTGTATTAATAGCCTTGTATGACACATCTATACATCCATCACAGAAAGATGTGTAGATAATCTGCCCTTGTGTCTTAAATGAAGGCTGTGACTTTAGCCTGCTTGGTAACTCATTGAAGTTATCGGTCATAGACCTAAGACATACTTGACTGTTATGATCTCTGACCTGATTAACTATAATAAGGTCACAAGGTAACTTACCTCTATAGTTCTCTACTTCTATAGTCTCTACCTTCTCAAGGTAAACTTCTGGGAGTCCCATCTTGCGAATAAAGTCCAGAGAATACCTAATAGCACTCTCCAGATTTACATCTTGAAGCATGGGGTGGTCAAGCACTCTGGCTAAGATTTCCCTCAGATTGATGTATTGAATATTCTCTATCATTGTTGTATATCTTTAATTGCTTTTACTGATGTTCCCTGATTAGGTAGAACAAGTTCTCCTTTACCCATAGTTCTCGTTACCCTACGCATGGCATTATGGGTGGGCTTGAAGCATAGGAATCTCTTGTTTGTAAAGTCACCGAACTGCATTCTCATATAAGGCTTTGCAGTACAGTTATCTTGGTAGACAAGCTGTTTATTCTCCCTTGCTTCCTTATCCTCAAACCACAGATTGAGTGTCTCTCTCCAGTTGATTGCCCTATTGGTTTTCAGATTACCTTCTTCATCTAACTTGGTATATATTGGCTTCTGTCTTGCATATATAATACCGAAGTCTACAGGCAGCTTAATATCTTCACCTTGGAGAGTAGCCTCCAATAGAAGGGAATTAATAGAGGAGAGGATTTTCCTGAATTGTGATTTGGATATGTTCCATTTGCTGTTCTTAGCCATTCTCTTTCTCCTTGTGCCACGAACAGTCAATCCACCTTGGTATCTCCATACTGAATGACGGTAATGCTGAAAATAGTCCCCCACTGAATAATCAGCAGGCAGCTTAGTCTTACCTCTCTTCCTCTTGGAGGCAACAAACTCTTTTAAAGTCATCCCTTCCTTATATTCCATACTGTTTTTATACTCCTTTCTTTTTGAATTGCTTTTCTTATTGATGACACCGACTTAACTCCTATAAATCTAGCACAAGCAGAGAGAGAATGAAAAGTGTATTCTTCTCCAGTATTTATATTACACACAGTAATACTTTTACCCGCCTTATGCCTTCCATATTTTATAGACGAGGGTTGCACTTTTGTATCTGCATAAGCAAATAAGTGACCTACACAGAGTACTTTAGTTCTACATGCTCTAGCTACCCAAGACTCATTTATTCCATAAGTATGTGCAGCTACTCTTGCAGTCGGAAATTCTGCTATTAATATACCACTAGTATTATATTCTAACACTTTTCGTGCTTTAGCAGAGTGCTTACTTATTTTTTCTCTTGTTTCTTTTGTTACATGAGTACCTGTTTTTTGCTTGATAATTTTTTCTCGTTGTGTTTCTGTCCACTTATGCCCAATTATATGCTTACCTTTGTGCGCTTCACGTAGCTTTTTCTTATGTGCTTCAGATAAATGACATCCTTTTAACTTATTAGACTTTTCATAAGGTACTTTTTGCCCCTTATTCCAAGGAGTGATTCCTAGCACACCATCACCGCCATTAGTTATATTAAGGCTTACCCCTAGTTTTTTATAATGTCTTATTAGTTCTACCTCAAGGTGTTTAGCTTGCGCTTCAGAAAGAGTATTAAATAGTACTTCATGTTTTATATTATCCCATCCATATTTTATAATAGTACTTCTGAATGGCCCTTTTTGGGCATTCATATAGCCTTTACCATGATTCCATCTATTTTCTGGTTTTTGGCTAGTTATACCTATATAAACCTTTCCACTGGGGGATGTATGTCTATATAAACACCAATTACTTTTACTCATTATTGCTCCATCTGTTTAATAAGATTAGATTTTAAATTATGACGCAAGAAATTAGCTAGTTGTGATAAATTATCAGTATTGTCATTATAGCTATCCAATGGTCTGTAGGCAGCACCAAGAAGCTCTTTGACTACGTTGTATACAAGCACTGGGACAAGGTAATCCTCAAATGGATAGGTTTGATCCATGATGTCACAAGAACCTTCATTCTTTTCACATGAGAGTTCCATAGCTTTCTCTGCATCCTCAAATACACCAGTGAACTGGATTTTCTCCAGATACTTGAACTGTGAATTACGTGAGGATAGATATAGCTTGTTGTCAGTACCAAGTGCAGCATAGATGATATTCTTAAGCCACCTGTTGTAGCCTGTAAACCTCATTTTCTGTCTGGTAACATAGACTATCCTATCATTGGAGAAGAAGTCTCCTGCTGACAGTATTGGGTCTCCTACAGCTTGAAGGAGAGAGGGTATAGCTTTAATACTTCTACGGTAGAACTCACCGCAGTTAATATCAAGTCCAAGAGGATTACTGTCCTCTAAGTCAAGACAGATAGTTTGGTATGCAGACTCTGATACTTTCTTGTTCTTGTTGGTATCATACTCTTGCTTGAGTAGTCTGGCTCTCCACTTATTCAACAAGAATCTGATGTGAGACTCGTTGAAAAAGCTATCATCTGATGCCGAGAGCTTAAGCTCGTCAAGGCAAATGAATACTAATTCTCTCAGTGTCATACTACTAATTCTTTATGTTATAAATCCTTTGCTGATGCAAATATAAGAGTTTTAATTCACATAAGCAAAGGATTAACTAACTTTATCACTATAACTAAGATAATATTACTCCACTTCTGGAATGAGGTATATCTTAGAAGTCTCATCCTTCAATGGTGTATCACCTTGCTCATTCATAAGTACAGTCCAGTCTGAATCAAGTGACCTCTTGTTTATGACTACCTTATCATGCATTTCTGAAGTTATAGATGGAATCAGGCAATCAATACCAAGGCATCTAAATAGCCTCTGTAGTGCCTGTACATCATTCTCCTCCATCAGTACACTATATTTCCACCAAAACTGTACAGCAAATATCAGCACAAGTATGTTGTTCACACTTGTCTGCCTGACCCAACCCTGCCTTGACACCAACTTAAAGTAATCAGTTACGGCAGAGTAAGCCATCTGTTCCAAGTTCTGAAGATTAGCCATGACAACCACAATTAGATTTAGTACTACCAGACTTACCCTTGTTG
>Ga0326514_10002617_pt1 | contig 11462 bp, 13 predicted proteins | sample 3_2548_0518_D_FD_203653 | JGI IMG/M metagenome (GOLD analysis project Ga0326514, IMG submission 203653) | Bovine rumen microbial communities from UC Davis, California, United States - 3_2548_0518 | ecosystem: Host-associated > Mammals > Digestive system > Stomach > Rumen | place: USA... | reverse complement strand
GTAAATTATCCTGCACTTAAAAGCAGTCCGTATTATGAACTCGTACAGAGACAACTTAAAGGAAAAGGCGGTGCGATACTTACAGTCCGTGCAGGCAGTAAGGAAAGGGCTTTCAGACTGATAAACGGTCTTAAATATGCGGTAAATGCGACTAATATCGGTGACGTGAGAACGCTTGTAATCCACCCTGCAAGCACTATCTACACCCACAGCACCGAAAAACAGAAAGTCAATGCAGGAGTATACGATGATACAATAAGAATAAGCGTGGGTATTGAGGACATTCAGGATTTGATTTCCGATTTTGAACAGGCTTTGGAAAAATCAGGAGCGTGAATAATTATGGCTGATTATGCAACACTAAAAAAGGGCGGATTCATGAGGCAGAAACAAAAAAATAACTTTTCGCTCAGACTAAGGGTAACAGGCGGAAACGTTACTGCTCAACAGCTTGCAAAAATTGCGGAAGTCGCTGAAAAATTCGGTGACGGTCATGTACATCTTACTTCAAGGCAGAGTATAGAAATTCCGTTCATAAAACTCGACCAGATAGACGAAGTAAAAAGTTCTCTTGCCGAGGGGAACGTTGAACCTGGAGTATGCGGACCAAGAGTCCGTACAATTACAGCTTGTCAGGGCAATGCAATATGTCCGAGCGGTTGTATAGATACATACGCACTTGCAAAGGAACTTGATGAAAGATATTTTGCAAGGGAACTTCCGCATAAATTCAAGTTTGGAATAACAGGCTGTCAGAATAACTGTCTTAAAGCCGAAGAAAACGACCTCGGCATAAAAGGCGGTATAAAAGTAAAATGGATTCAGGACGGCTGTATAAAATGCGGAGTGTGCGTAAAGGCTTGCAGAAGCGGTGCAGTATCCTTTGAAAACGGTATTATTTCCGTTGACGAAAGCAAATGCAACTTCTGCGGAAGATGTTATAAAGCCTGTCCCACTGAAACGTGGGAGACGGTCAGCGGATATATAGTAAGTTTCGGCGGACTTTTCGGGAACAGCATTGCTAAAGGCGAAGCGGTCATACCTTTTATTGAAGACCATGACACCCTGCTCAGAATATGCGATACCGCAATAAAGTTCTTTGAGGAAAACGCAAAGCCTTCCGAACGCTTTAAATTTACCCTTGACCGTGTAGGCAGAGAAAAATTCAATGAAATAATTATGGAGGCGTATAACAATGGCTGATTTTAATATTACTGATACTGTGGATATAACTGATGTGGTTTGCCCTGTAACATTTGTAAAGGCAAAGGTTGCTCTTGAAGAACTCGATGAAGGCGATATTCTTTCCATAAGACTTAATGACGGCGAACCTGTAAGCAACGTTCCGAGAAGTCTTAAAGAAGAGGGACACAAAGTTCTGCAACTTTCCGAAAACGGTGACGGCACATATACCCTTATCGTACAGAAAGTTGGTGACTGAATGGCTATTAAAGTAAATGCAGAAGAATTTAACAAGGCTGTACAGTCGGGAAATGCAGTTGTTGCGGATTTCTATTCTGATAGTTGCGTACCGTGCAAAAGAATGTCACCTGTTTTAAGTCAGCTTGAAAACGAATTTCAGGACAGAATACAGGTTATAAAGGTAAACGTGAACTTTGAGCAGGAACTTGCTGAAAAGTACGGTGTACAGGCAGTTCCTACCCTCATATTATTCAAAGACGGTGAGGAAGTAAACCGTATCAGAGGAGCAGTCAGAAAAGACGAACTGATTTCTGAAACACAAAAATTATTTATTTAAGGAGAGATTTTATTATGCAGATAACAGTAGCAGGTGTAAAAAAGGAAGTTGCGGAAGGTCTTACCTTAGCACAGCTTGTAACAGATGAAAAGGTTGAAACTCCGCAGTACGTTACAGTAACAATAAATGACGAATTTGTAGAAAGCGGACAGTTTGCCGAAACCGTCATCAAAGAAGGTGACAGCATAGAATTTCTGTATTTCATGGGAGGCGGTCAGTATGGCATTCACTAATGAACAGCTTGAACGTTATTCACGTCATATAATTCTGAAAGAGGTAGGAGTTAAAGGACAGAAAAAGCTTCTCAATGCGAAAGTTCTCATAATAGGTGCAGGAGGTCTTGGAGCACCTGCCGCTATGTACCTTGCCGCAGCAGGTGTGGGAACTATCGGTATTGCAGATGCGGACGAAGTAGACCTTTCAAATTTACAGCGTCAGGTGATACACACTACAAATGACGTGGGAAAGCCTAAAGTAGAATCCGCTAAGGAAACTATGCTCGCAATAAATCCTGATATAAACGTCATAACATATCATGAGTTCATAACAAGCGAAAACATTCTTGATATAATAAAGGACTATGATTTCATTCTTGACGGTACGGACAATTTTCCTGCAAAGTTCCTGATAAATGATGCGTGTGTAATGGCTAAGAAACCTTTTTCGCACGCAGGAATAATAAGATTCAAAGGACAGCTTATGACATATGTTCCCGAAAAGAGTCCGTGTTACAGATGTGTGTTCAAAGACCCACCCCCGAAAGATGCAGTACCTACCTGCAAACAGGCAGGCGTAATAGGTGCAATGGGCGGAGTAATAGGAAGTCTTCAGGCTATGGAAGCGGTAAAATACATAATAGGTCAGGGAGATTTGCTTACAGGTTATCTTCTTACTTATGACGCACTTAAAATGGAGTTCAGAAAGATAAAGTTACCGCACGATACAAGCAAGTGTCCCGTATGCGGAAAGAATCCGACTATAACCACGCTTATTGACTATGAGCAGGCAGAATGTGAGGGTCTCGGACTATGATAAGAATGTACAGAAAAGACTATGAAAGCATACTTGAACACGCAAGAAATGAAGCACCTCTTGAGGCTTGCGGACTTATCGCAGGAAGAATTGAAAACGGTGACAAGTACATTGAAAAAGTATACATTCTTACCAATACAGACCATTCCGAAGAACATTTCAGCCTTGACCCTAAAGAACAGCTTTCGGCAGTAAAGGACATGAGAACAAACGGATTAGTTCCGCTGGGTAACTGGCATTCACACCCTGCATCACCTTCAAGACCATCGGAGGAAGATAAAAGACTTGCATTCGACAGCAAGGCAAGCTATCTGATTCTTTCGCTTATGGACAGCGAAAACCCTGTATTAAATTCGTTCCATGTAGAAAACGGAAACGCTGAAAAAGAACAGCTTATTATAGAGTAAGAGGAGTTTTAAAAATGTATGATACAGTAATTATCGGAAGCGGACCTGCCGGACTTTCCGCCTCAGTGTATGCAAAGCGTTCGGGACTTGATTTTGCAGTCATTGAAAAAGAGTACATGGGTACGGGACAGATTGCCGAAGCCTCAGAAGTTGAAAATTATCTTGGATTTCCAAAGACTGACGGCTATACCCTCGGAGAAAGTTTCAGGAATCATGCACTTGCTTTAAACACTGAATTTATAGAGGGTGAAGCAGTAAAGATTGTAAGGGAAAATAATTCTTTCAGGATAGAGCTTTCCGATAATACTTCCATACAGACCAGAACCGTTATTTATTCGGCAGGTTCTGCTCACAGAAAACTCAATATAAAGGGTGAAAAGGAATTTTCAGGCATGGGGGTTTCGTACTGTGCAGTATGTGATGGTGCTTTCTACAAGGATAAGACTGTATGCGTAGTGGGCGGAGGAGATACTGCTCTGAGGGATTCGCTGTATCTTTCGGGAATATGCAAAAAGGTATACGTCATACACAGACGTGATATTTTCAGGGCTGAAAAAGCTTTGCAGGAAGAGGCAAGGAATACTTCCAACATTGAATTTTTTATGGATTCCGTTCCGATAGAGATTTCAGGAGGAAAAAACGTTGAAAGTATAAAAGTCTTGCAGAAAGGCATTGAAAGGACTATCGAAACTGACGGCATATTCGTGGCAGTGGGAAGTATTCCTGAAACGTCCATGCTGAAAGGCATTGCCGACCTTGATGAAAACGGTTTTGTAATAGCAGGTGAGGACGGAATAACTTCGGCAGAAGGTCTATTTGCAGCAGGGGACTTGCGTACAAAACAGCTAAGACAGATTGCAACAGCCGTTTCAGACGGTGCGAACTGTGTATATTCGGCTGAAAAATATCTGCATGAAAAAGGGTGGTTCTGTGAAAACTGAAAGAATAAAGACAGATATACTCATAATCGGAGGCGGTACAGCAGGGTGTTATTGTGCTTTAACCATTTCTGAAAATTCCGAAAGAAAAGTTCTCATATGCGAAAAGGCTGACATTAAAAGAAGCGGTTGTCTTTCGGCAGGCGTGAACGCTCTTAACGCATACATTACTGAGGGCAGAACTCCCTGGGACTACGTTGAATACTGCCGCAAGGATGCAATGGGAATAGTCCGTGAAGATTTGCTTATAACCATGTCCGAAAGGCTTAATTCCGTAACGGAAAGGCTTGAAAAAATGGGACTTGTCATTCTGAAAGACGAAAACGGAAAATATGTCGCAAGAGGGGACAGGAATATCAAGATAAACGGTGAAAATATAAAGCCTATTCTTGCGGAATCGGTAAGCAGGCTTAAAAATGTAAGAGTTCTTAACCGTGTCTGCATAACTGATATAGATGTAAGAAACAATAAAGTCAACGGGGCTTTCGGCATAGGAATAGAAAACGATACTTTCTACATAATAGAAGCTGATTCCGTACTCATTGCAACAGGGGGGGCATCTGGACTGTATAAGCCGAATAATTCAGGATTTTCACGTCATAAGATGTGGTACAGTCCTTTCAATACAGGAGCAGGTTATGCAATGGGAATACTTCACGGTGCGGAAATGACCGCCTTTGAAATGCGTTTCATTGCTCTGAGGTGCAAGGATACTATCGCTCCGACAGGTACTCTTGCACAGGGAGCAGGAGCAAGCCAGATAAATTCTCTCGGAGAGGTATATGAAAAGAAATACGGTCTTGCGACTTCCGAACGTGTATACGGAACTGTAAGGGAAAACGCTGAGGGCAGAGGACCATGTTATCTGAAAACGGAAGGCATTTCGCAGGAAAAAGAAGAAAGTCTGCTTAAAGCCTATCTGAATATGTCACCCTCCCAGACTCTTAAATGGATTGAAAGCGGTAAAAGAGTATCTGAACAGAATGTTGAAATAGAAGGCACAGAACCATATATAACGGGCGGACATACTGCAAGCGGTTACTGGGTAGATACGAAAAGGTCATCAACCATACACGGACTTTATGCTTCAGGGGACGTTGCAGGAGGAGCTCCGCAGAAATACGTCACAGGAGCTTTGGCAGAGGGCGAAATTGCAGGACTTTCAATGATTGAGTACACGGAAAGTAATTCTTCTGAGGGTATCGGGGAAGAATCCGAAAGGATTCACATTGAAGAAGCGGAAAGATTTCTTTCGCAGAAAGATTCCCTGTACAGCACCGAACAGCTTGAAGAAGCTATGCAGACCGTTATGGACTGCTATGCAGGCGGAATAAAGACAAATTATGCCTTTACTTCCAGACAGCTTGAAAAAGCGGATTCCGAAATAAAGGAACTCTATAGCCTTTCGGAAAATCTTCATGCGGAAGATTTTCAGGAACTCATGTATATATATGAACTCCGTGAAAGACTGGTTGTATGCCGTGCGGTAATAGCACACCTCATGGCAAGACATGAAACACGCTGGCACAGCTTTGCGGAAAACCTTGACTTTCCTGAACGTGACGACAAAAACTGGTTCAGATACGTCAATTCGAGGTACGAAAACGGAGAAATAAAAATAATTCTCCGTGACATAGTTCAGGGGGGAAAAAGACTTTATGAGCATAATAATTGACAGGGAAAAATGTACAGGGTGCGGAAGATGTCATGAAGTATGCCCTGGTACTCTGATAAAGATTGACAGTCAGAGAAAAGCATATATAAAATATCCGTATAATTGCTGGGGCTGTACCTCTTGCATGAAAGAATGCAAAGCATATGCCATAAGATTTTATCTCGGTGCTGATATGGGTGGAAGAGGCAGTCTCATGCACACAGAAAAAAAGGGCGATATTACAGAATGGATTATTGACCTTTCTGACGGCAGTCAGACCGTTATAAAAGTAAACAGTAAGGAATCAAATAAATATTAGGAGGAAGAATATGTGCGAATTGTCACATCTTGACGAACTTGAAGCCGAAGCAATATACATAATCCGTGAAGTTGCCGCAGAATGTGAAAAGCCCGTAATGCTTTATTCCATAGGCAAAGACAGTTCAGTAATGCTGCATCTTGCAATGAAAGCATTTTATCCTGAAAAACCGCCTTTTCCGTTTCTTCACGTCAATACAACGTGGAAATTCAGGGAAATGATAGAGTTCCGTGACAGGACAGCTGAAAAACTCGGCATAGAAATGATTGAATACATTAATCAGGACGGTGTAAAGCAGGGAATAAATCCTTTTGAACACGGTTCGGCATATACTGACATCATGAAAACTCAGGCTTTGAAACAGGCTCTTGACAAGTACGGCTTTACCGCTGCATTCGGCGGTGGAAGACGTGATGAAGAAAAGTCGAGGGCAAAGGAAAGAATATTTTCTTTCAGAAATTCCGCACACGCATGGGACCCTAAAAATCAGCGTCCTGAAATGTGGAAACTTTACAATACAAGAATAAACAAGGGCGAAAGCATAAGGGTATTCCCCATATCAAACTGGACTGAAAAGGATATATGGCAGTATATAAAAAGGGAAAACATAGATATTGTACCGCTGTATTTTTCGGCTGAACGTCCTGTTGTTGAACGTGAGGGAAATCTCATAATGGTAGATGACGGACGTTTTCCGTTAAAAGACGGTGAAACACCTGTCATGAAAAAGATAAGGTTCAGGACTTTGGGCTGTTATCCTCTTACAGGTGCTGTAGAATCGGAAGCTGTAACGCTTGACCAGATAATAGAGGAAACTCTGAGCAGTATAGAATCCGAACGTACTTCGAGAGTAATAGACAGTGAATCCTCAGGAAGTATGGAAAGAAGAAAAAGGGAGGGCTATTTCTGATGAAAGGACTTTTGAAGTTCATAACCTGCGGAAGTGTAGATGACGGCAAATCAACCCTTATAGGACATATTCTCTATGATTCCAAGCTGATTTATGCAGACCAGAAAAAAGCTCTTGAGCTTGACAGCAAGGCGGGAAGCCGTAACGGAAAAATAGACTATTCACTTCTTCTTGACGGTCTTATGGCGGAACGTGAGCAGGGAATAACAATAGATGTTGCATACAGATACTTCACCACAAAGAACAGAAGTTTCATAGTAGCCGATACCCCAGGGCATGAAGAATATACAAGAAATATGGCAGTAGGAGCATCGTTTGCGGATTTGTCAGTAATACTTGTAGATGCCTCGCAGGGAGTACTTGTACAGACACGCCGTCACGCAAGAATATGCAGTATGATGGGAATAAAGTATTTTGTGTTTGCGGTCAATAAAATGGATATAGTCGGATACAGTCAGGAGCGTTTCAATGAGATTTCCGAACAGATACAGGAACTCAGAAAGCTTACAGGTCTTGAAAATATAAAGATAATACCTCTTTCTGCTACAGAGGGCGACAATGTAACTGTAAAATCGGAAAACATGAAATGGTACAGCGGAGAAACACTTCTTGAATATCTCGAAAGCGTGGATATAAAATCGGAAGTTTCAGGAAATAAGTTCTATATGCCCGTACAGCGTGTAAGCCGTCCAGACCGTACATTCAGAGGTTTTCAGGGACAGATAGAGGCAGGAAGCATATCCATAGGGGACGTTGTAAGGATATTGCCGAGCAACGAAAAAGCCAGTGTAAAAAGAATACTTACAGCAGGAAAAGACACTGAAAAGGCATATTGCGGACAGCCTGTAACAATCTGTCTTGACCGTGAAGCAGATGTTTCAAGGGGCTGTGTTCTTACGGACAATCCCGACATATCTTCGTACAGAAAACTTTCCGTAACGCTTTTGTGGACGGACGATGATGAACTTACTGTAGGAAAAGACTATCTCATAAAGACAGGTACTAAACTTACTACAGGTATTGTAACAGGCATAGACTATGCTGTAAACATAAATACAGGCGAACACATCAAAGCGGAAAGTCTTTCAAAGAACAGCATTGCAAGATGTCAGATACAGCTTAGTGAGGCTGTAACGGCAGACGTTTTCAGCAGGAACAAAACTCTCGGTGAACTCATACTCATTGACCGTGTAACAAATATGACTTCCGCCTGCGGAATAATCGAACAGCTTGAAGGCAAGGAAGAAAAATCTTCTGAAAGAGCATCTTTCACGGACGGTGTACTTAAAGCAAGGGGAGACCTTTTTGAAGAATTTTACTATGACGTGAACAGTTATAATGTATTCAGGTCACAGACCGTAAAAAACACATATTCCACAGGAGACGAAATACCTACCAAGGGAAAAAGTTATTCATACCCTGACAATTTCGATATACTGGTACTTCGTGACGGCGTGGCAGTCATAGTAAGGGAACGCAGAATAAAGGAACTCTTAAAATTTGAAGATTACGTTTACAGCGGAGAAGTTACAGCAGTCAACGGCAGAGGCTTTGAAATACTTGCCCGTACAGATGAGGATATAAAGAAATTCATAGAGGAATACAGAAATTCTGACGAATCAACTTTACCCGATATTTTCAGCAGATGGCTTAAATTTGACACTTTCAGAAAGATATTCATATCAGGTTCGTATATATAAATAATTAAAAGTATTTTTTTAATATATCCTATTGACAAACTCTTAAAAGGGTGATATAATGGTATTACTCTAAAATATATTATTTCGATATGTTTAGTAGAAATGCCCTGAATACATATATGAGTAGTCATACTTTTAAGAGGAATTGAAATGAGTATAATTGACTTTATCGGAAATACTCCGCTTGTCGAACTGAAAAGAGTTTCAGATAATATAAAAAACATAAAAATATTTGCAAAATGTGAATTTATGAATGTAAGCGGTTCTGTCAAGGACAGACCTGCAAAAGCTATGATTCTTGACGGCATAAGCAGTGGAAAGCTTACTGATGAAAAAGTCATCATTGACGCAACCAGCGGAAATACAGGCATTGCATATTCGGTCATAGGAGCTTCAATGGGCTATAGGGTAAAGCTTGCAATGCCTGAAAACGTCACCGCTGAACGTCAGAAGTACATGAAGTCCTTAGGGGCTGAAATCATTCTTACAGACGTTATGGAAGGCATAGACGGTTCTTATGAACTGGTAAATAAAATAGTAAATGAAAATCCCGAAAAGTATTTCTATCCCAACCAGTACAAGAATAACTGTAACTGGCTTGCACATTACAACGGTACAGCAGAAGAGATTATCTCCCAGACTAACGGAACTGTAACGCATTTCGTTGCAGGCACGGGAACTTCAGGCACTTTCATGGGGTGTACAAGAAAACTGAAAGAATACAACAGCAATATAAAATGTTACAATATGACACCTGATTCACCATTCCACGGAATAGAGGGCGTGAAATACTGTTCATGCCTGCTCTCAGACGGATTTTATGACGAAAGCATTTCGGACGGCAGAATAACAGTCACTACCGAAGAGGCTTTTGAGATGTCAAGGAAAATAGCAAAGTCAGAGGGACTGTTTGTCGGAATGAGTTCAGGGGCGAATGTTTCTGCAACCCTTAAACTTGCCGAAACCGTCCCTGAAGGTTCAGTCATAGTGACAGTTCTCTGCGACAGCGGAAGCAGATACTTTTACGGAAGTCTTTGGAGCTGATAATTATGATTTGCATTGAAAGCAGTATATATAATCAGATAAAGCTTGAATCTGAAAAGTCGTATCCTGATGAATGTTGCGGATTTATATTCGGGAAAACCGAAAACGAAAGAAAAATAACAGTCATGATAAAGCCGAATGTAAACAAATCCGTGAAAGAAGAACAGTTTCACAGGTTCGTAATAACCGCAGAGGACATGATGAATCAGGAAATATATGCAAGAAAAAACGGACTTGAAATAATCGGATTTTATCATTCTCACCCTGACTGTCAGGCAGTGCCTTCGGAATACGACAGGAAAAACGCTTTACCTATATACAGCTATATAATAGTATCCTGCATGAAAGGCAGTGCAAAAGACGTGAACTGCTATAATTTATCGGAAGAATCAGGATATACACAGTTTGAAAGAGAAGAAATCTTTATGCAAAAAGGAGAATAGAAATGTCGGTTACCGTACTGATACCAACTACTCTGAGAATGTTTACAAATCATCAGTCTGAACTCAGACTTGACGGAAATACAGTCGGAGAAGTAATAACCATGCTTTCGGAAGAATATCCCGAAACAAAAAAAGTATTGTACAATGAGGAAAACAAGTTAAGAGAATTTATAAATGTCTTTGTAGGTTCTGAAAACATAAAGAATCTTCAGGGTTACGACACACCAGTAAAGGAAAATGATGAGATTATGCTGATACCTGCAATTGCAGGCGGTTCGCAGTCTGAAAGCGTTTTAGGTGAAAGAAAAGGCGAAAAGCTTACTAATGACGAGATACAGCGTTATTCAAGACATCTTCTTTTAAAGGAAGTCGGAGTAAAAGGACAGAAAAGACTTAAAGCCTCAAAAGTCCTTATAGTCGGAATGGGCGGACTTGGCGCACCTCTTGCACAGTATCTTGCAGCGGCAGGAGTAGGAACTATCGGAATAATAGATTCCGATGAAGTAGAGGGTTCAAACCTGCAAAGACAGGTTATACACCGTACCCGTGACATAGGCAGACCAAAGGTAGCTTCTGCAAAAGACTATATCAGGCAGATAAATCCGCTTGTAAAGGTTGAAACATACAATATGCGTCTCACAGCAGAAAACGCTCTTGACATCATAAGCGAATATGACGTTATAGCTGATGCATCTGACAATTACCAGACACGCTATCTTGTGAATGATGCGTGTGTACTTCTCGGAAAGCCTGATGTTTTCGGGGCTATGTATCAGTTTGAAGGACAGGCAAGTGTCTATTACGCAAAGGAAGGTCCTTGCTACAGATGTATGTATCCTGCACCGCCCCCCGCAGGACTTGTACCCTCATGTGCAATGGGCGGAGTAGTGGGAGTTCTCCCGGGTATAATAGGAACTGTACAGGCTAACGAAGTTATAAAGCTGATAGTCGGAGGCGGTGAAACGCTTTCAGGCAGGCTCATAAACTTTGACGCATGGAAAATGAAATGGCGTGAACTTAAAATCTGCAAAGACCCGAACTGTCCCGTATGCGGAAAGAATCCGTCAATAACACAGCTCAAAGAATACGATTATGAAGATTTCTGCGGTATAAGGGTTCAGGAAGAGGAATCCGAAGCTGTTGAGGGAATCGAACCCGAAGAACTCAAAAGACGTTTTGATGAGGGTGAAAAGGTGACTGTCATAGACGTTCGTGAACCACATGAAAGAGCGATAGCCAAGTTTCCAAATGCAAAG
>Ga0326514_10002616_pt1 | contig 11464 bp, 7 predicted proteins | sample 3_2548_0518_D_FD_203653 | JGI IMG/M metagenome (GOLD analysis project Ga0326514, IMG submission 203653) | Bovine rumen microbial communities from UC Davis, California, United States - 3_2548_0518 | ecosystem: Host-associated > Mammals > Digestive system > Stomach > Rumen | place: USA: California... | reverse complement strand
TCTTCTGCCGACCGCAATGATTCTTCCCGTTTTTATGCTTCCCTGTACTCTTTTCTGCCGGCAGAAACGCGCTGGGCATTGAACTCGGCCAGGATCTTTTCCCGGGCGCGGGCATAGGCCTTTCGTTTTTCGGGCGTAAGCGCGGCGATCCGCGCTTCTTCCTTCGCTCTCTCGCCGGCCTGCTTTTTCAGTTCTGCCTGATAGGCTTCTTCGCCTTCTTCCATCCGGATCTTCTCTTCTGCGGAAATATAAGCCCGCCCCTCGGCTTCAGCGGCAGCTTTCTGGTCAGCCACTATTGCCTGGTGGTCGATCCTGGAGAATTTTTCCACGCCCATGAAGATGAAGATCAGGAAGATACCAAGGTAACAGATGGTCTCGCCTCCGATGAATACCCAGGGCATGGCTGCGCGCAGGGCCTCGTTGGTCTGCAGGGTGGATACGTCGTAATGGGCCGCGCTCAGTACCATGTTCAGAACACCTGTGGTCAGGCCCGTCATGCCGGCGATGATCGCGCCGTAGATCGTCATGCTCAAGCCGTCGGTACGCACGCCGTGGACCGCTTCCTGGTGGTCGAAAATGTCTGCAAGAAGGGCCAGCGACAGATACATGGCCGGTGTGGAGCCCAGTGCCTTGATCACAAAGGAAATTGTCACGACAATGAAATTTGCGGGGGCAAAAAATCCGATGACGCCTCCGATCACAGCCACAGCCGCCCCGTACTGGATGGCCTTTGCCTTGCTGCCCAGGGCAGAAGCCAGCGGCAGCGCGATGACCATGCCCACTGCCGTGGGAATGGCGCCGATGATGGCCAGAAGGCCCTGCATTTCACCGCCGTGGGCGACGGTATAGCTTCCCATGGCGTCCCGGAACATGGCGGTGCAGAAGTAGTTCTGGGAAATATTCTTGATCATGCCTCCGAACTGGTAGAGGAAGAAAAAGACCATCATGATGACCCAGTATCTGTCGTGCAGACAGATCTTTGCCTGACGGCTGACAGGCAGGGCCGGCTCAGATGCCGCCTCCTGTCCCATGGTCTCCTCCGTCACGCGTTCACGGGTAAAGAAATACTCGATCAGCACACCGATGACCGTAATGATCAGAAGCGCGATGACAAAGATCTTCCAGTGAGCGTGGGAGGCGGCCGCGTCGTAAATGGCGGCGCCGTTCTCATCCACGTAATAAAGGATCTTTCCCGTGTCACTGACAACAGGACTGCCCTTGCCGCTCATATCGTAGACGAACAGCAGGCTCAGGAAGAAAGGCAGTACCATGGCGCTCAGTCCCATGGCCGCCAGCATGGTGGCATTGGAAATGGTGGCAAGCAGCCCTCTGTCTTTGCTGTTCCTGGTGGAAAGACTGACCAGCGCGCAGTGGGGCGTATAGTACATGGGGTAGGCAAAAGCGAACCAGAGGTTGTAGCCGATGGCGATGCAGACCAGGGCTCCCACATGCCAGCTGTCGTTATCCGCACTGTAGGGCGAAAAGACGAACAGGAAAAGGAGGGCGATCAGAGAGATCGGGAGAGACAGAAAGAGCAGAGGCCTTGCCTTTCCGTTCCGGGACCTGATCCTGTCCATGAGACGGCCCACGAGAATATTGCCGAGAACGACAAAGATCACTGAGATCACCGGCAGCCAGGTAAAGAATCCCCCGGCCCATGTATTGACGTGCAGCACATCGGACATGTACTTGTTGAAATAGTTGGACAGTACGGAGTTTGCCAGAAGTGCAAGGGTAGGACCGGCCAGATAGCCGACTGCGCCTTCGGGGATCAGAGTGACGTTGTTCTTCTTTATAAGGGTAGGCGGCAGCCGGTCGAAGAAACTGCCTGATGCCTTTGTTTTATCCATGGTATTCCTCCGTTTTTTGTTTATTTATCAGATTTCATAGACTGCCGTGCCAAAGGGCGGAAGGCTGACCTCGCCCCCGGTCTCTTCTCCGGTGTAGAGAAGCCTGGCCTTTCTGCAGAGGGTGATGGTTTGCGGTGTCTGCATGAAGTTCAGGGCAAAGAGGAATCTGCGCCCCTCTTTTTCCCGCATCACCAGTTCTACTCCTTCAGGGGCTTTGACCAGACGGGAAAAGGGTTCCAGGATATGGCAGAGGGAAAACAGGTCTCTGGTCCGCTTTTCGGAAAAGGCGCTTCCCAGGTGCAGGACGCGTCCCTGTCCCAGTCTGTGCTCCGTAAGACAGGCCTCGCCGGCATAATATCCTGTTTTGTAAACATCCAGCACCGAAGTGCCTTCCAGGGGCGTGAGGATGTCATTCCAGACAGGGGTTTCGGGATCGTTTTTTTCTGCCGGGCTGACGAAGGTGAAATCTCGTACATCCGTCCCTGTGAGTTCCTGCAGAAGTCCCGGCTGGGGGAGCATATATGCCTTTCCGTTTATATCCTTGAGTCCCGCCCTGCAGCCTATGATCAGGGTCCCGCCCTGCATGACATATTTTTTCAGGAGAGCAGCGCGCTTTCCGGTCATGATCACGGGATGAGGATAGACGGCGACGGGATAGCGGTACAGTTCTTCCTCATCAGTCCCGTCAGTAAGATACACGATATCGAAGGGGGTATGGCTTTTCTGGGATGCGGCAAAGATCTCCTTCTCCGAATATTTTCCGATCCGGCGGTGGGATACGTCCAAACGCTGGTCCCATTCGTTGTCATAATCTTTGATCAGAGCAAATGCTGCCGTATAGTCCGCGCCGCAGACAGGCTGGAGGGCGGACAGGAGCCTCCCGAATTCCTTCACTTCCGCAAGTTTTCTGTTGTCACGGTTGTCGTAGTCCAGGATACCGTGCCAGTACATCTCTGTGCCGAAGGTACAGGTGCGCCAGCGGAAGAAAGAGATGAAGTCTGCACCATGCGCCACGGACTGCATGGCCCAGAGGGTAAGCTGTCCCGGCCTGGGCGCGGGCATTTCCATCCGGTTGACCCATCCCCCTCCGCCGGACTGCTGTTCCATGATGCCGAAGTGGGGGCAGACGCTCCGGGTCTCAGTCAGGTGGAGAGACCATTTTCGGTCGCCCAGGTCTACCGGAGATTTCGGGCCTTTGCCCAACTCAAAGGCAAAATCCGGATAGGAATCGTAAGTATATATATCCAGTGCCTCATCCTGCAGGCGGTGATTGTCAAGATTCCCGAAAAGACCGTTGGTGGTGAGATAGTCCCCCGGCTTTATATATCTGCGAAGGATATCTGCCTGCATTCCGGCAAAAGAAATGCAGGAGCCCGATACGAAGCGGCTGTAATCCAGCATCAGATGGGGGCTGCGGCCTCCGTTCAGTACAGGACGCGGGCAGAAGATCTGGCTCCAGTCCGTATAGGTCCCGCTCCAGAATACCGTTCCCCAGGCCTCGTTCAGCCTCTCCAGGCTGCCGTATTTATTTTTCAGAAACTCACGGAAGGCCGCGTGATCCGCATCGGAGTAAAACTCGTCCGTCTCACAGTTGAGTTCATTGTCGATCTGCCAGCCGGCGATGGCGGGATGCTGTCCGTAATGTCTTCCCAGCTGCTCCACGATCCGTGCACACAGTCTGCGGTAGACTTTGGAATTGTAGTTGTAGTGTCTTCTGCCTCCGTGCCGGAGAAGGGTCCCGTCCGGCAGGGCATTCAGGACCTCCGGATATTTTTCCGTCAGCCAGGCGGGCGGCGTAGCCGTAGGCGTACCGAAGATCACCCTGATCCCTTCCTCCAGGCACATGGCAAGAAAATCATCGAAGAGCTCGAAGTGAAATTCGCCCTCCCTGGGTTCGAAAATGGCCCAGGCAAATTCTGCTGCGCGGACGGTGCTGATCCCGGCCTCCTTCATGCGGCGAAGATCGTCCCGCCACATGTCCCTGGGCCAGTGCTCGGGATAGTAGCACACGGCCATGGTCATTTTATCCCATTTAAATGTCTGTTTCCTCATTGTCATCACCTGTTTTTGTTTTATTCAAGATCAGCGCACTGCTCTTCCCAGAAGGCAGCTGCTTTCTGTATCCAGCCTTCGGCATCCGTACCGCGTCCCTCGCCGAAACCGTGCCTGGCAGTATGGTAGCTGCTGCTTTCGGCTTTGATTCCCAGGCCCTGCAGGTACTCTTTGAGCCGGACGATTCCGTCAGCCCTTTCCCTGCCGATCACATCGTCTTCCGGAAGATATGCGAAATATACCGGCGGCATGGTACTATAGGCATCTCTGAATTTCTCCTCATACCATCCCGAATAGACAAGGACCATGGCGGCAGGGCAGGGGAGGCCTTCTGCCTTATAACCGTATTCGTTGTCAAGACCATACATGGAAGTAAGGTATCCGCCTGCGGAGAAGCCCCAGACCGAATAATCCTCCATGTTTATATTCAGTTCCTTCTGATTGGCAAATAAAAACCGCATTGCTCTTCTGTAATCTTCGTTTGCCTTGGGTCCCTGTATCTCTTCGGCCCTTCTTAAGTCTGTCATGTCCGGATCGACACGGTACTTGAGAAGGACCACATTGTAGCCGTCTTCATGCAGCCTCTTGCCCACAGGAAAGCCTTCCAGAAAGAGACAGACACTCCTGAAACCTCCTCCGGACGCCAGTACGGCCACAGGTTTATCCTTATCTCCGGGAATGAAAATAAGTCCCGTCTCTTCCAGGCCGGGATCCGCAGCCCGTTCCTCATCGGTATAAAAATCAAAAAAGATTTCCTGTTCCCCGGCAGCATCGATCACGAAATTAAAACCGTCCAGGATCGAATCTGTGCTCGTATGGTTGAGCCTGCAGACAAAATCGATCGACTCAAAGGGCGTGGTCAGCAGATTCCACCGGTCTTTCCAGGGCTGAATGAAGCTTGCAAATTCTGAAAAAGCCGGATGATTTTCCGCATACCTGAAAGAATCCCCGGCAGTAAGATGGCAGAAGGATCCGTCATCCTGATAATATTCTCTGCTGCTAATGCCAAATACATGGCCGGAGACAGCAAAGGCCCCTGCTGTCAGAACAGCTGCACACACAAACATAAATATTTTAATCTTTTTCATCTTCATATCCTCCAGTGAAACTCGATCAATGAAAAGCGGCGGCAGCACCTGGCTGCCGCCGCTCCGATTCCGGAATCGGAATACGGATCAGTCTGTTCTGATCATTCCGGTAAATGTGCTTACAGCAGAAAGGACCCACGCTGCCCCGCATACAGCGGCAAAAGTGAAGTATGCGGAAACGGTGCTGTAATCATAGAGTCCTGCGTACCAGTAGGCAATCGGCGTTACCATAGGAGCGATGGAAAAGCCAAGCGCCAGGATCAGCAGGGTGGAAAATGCCACTGCGGCCAGGTTGGTCAGCTCATTTTTCAGAACAAAAGAGGTTCCGACAGCAGCTGCGGCTGCGACAAGGCTCAGGATGAGAAAGGTATTCACTGTTCCTGACTTTGCGAATACGCCGGGATAAAGGACAAGGCCGGCGATCGTCAGCAGGGCGGAAGCTGCAACCAGGTAGAAGCCTATCGTTTTCTTTGCTTTCATTTTATCTCCTCCTTACTGCTCTTTCTTTTTCATTACGGACATTGCGTACCATGCAATACTGCAGAGTGCGAGGATGCCGCTTACAGCGTTTGCAGCGTAAAGCGCCTTCTCCCACCAGGGGTAGACACGTACGATCGTGGTATCGCTTGTGATGCCGTTCATAGCGTTGGAGCCGGCAATCGCATAGAGCGTATATTTGATGTTCTGTTTCACTGCCTGCTGGAATGCTGTATCTGCCTTGATGAGCTTCTGGTTTTCGGCAGCGCTGGGCTGGCCGATCACAGAGGTCTCAAAAGCGTTTTCAGTGAGGCATCCTCCGCCGCCGGCAAAGGTAACGTCGCGCCAGTTCATGTATTCCGGTCCGTTGATGGCATCGGTGATCATGAATCCGTTGAATCCCCATTCATTGCGGAGGATCTGGGTAAGAAGTCCGTAGTGGGCTCCGGCGTACACGGTGCCGATGCGGTTGAAGGCGGTCATAACGCCCCGGGCAATGTTGGATTCCAGAGCACCCTGGAAACCTCGCAGTTCGATCTCACGGATGGCCTGCTCGGTGTTGAAGGTACAGACACCGGACCGGTTGGCCTCCTGGTGGTTGGATGCAAAGTGCTTGGGCTCCATCATCATGCCTTTATGGCTGCCGCCGACGCTGACTGCGAGGCCCATGATATTGGTGAGCATGGCGTCTTCGGAATAGTACTCGTGGTTCCTGGAACAGTAGACTGCACGGTGATTGTTGAGTCCGGGACCCATGACGGAAATGACGTTGGACCACAGGCTGTCCTCGCCGAACAGCTCTCCTTCACGCTCTACGAGCTCTGTATTGAAAGTGGCTGCCACCACGGGTTCTGTGGGCATGACTGCCATGAAGTACTCGGCATATTCATTGTCCGGTCCCACGTAGGTAGGTTCATCGGACTGGGACTCGGACCAGTTGGTGGTATATCCGGGCACCTGATCGTTCACGAAGCCGATGGGGCCGTCCTTGACTGTCATAAAGGAACCGACAGCGCTGAACTGGAACTGCATATTGGCGCCCTTTTCAATGTAGGCGAGTGCCTCATCAAAAGTCACCTCGTCAACGAGCTGATCCCAGATCGGATCGCTGATATCTACGATGCTCTCGATCCTGCCCTGATCGTTCACGTTGAGGACGCTGGCGAGATTCAGTCCGTTCTGGGCACCCCATGTCTCTCCGGTCCCGTTCTCGGTAAACTCATAGTTTCTGTTCTTAAGGCCGGTCATCATGGCATCGTTTGCAGCCAGATCAGTGACTGTCTTCCAGCCTTTGGTCCAGTCGCTGCGGGTGGTATATTCAGCGGCATCGGGAATGAACTCATTGATGTCGGACCCTGCAAGGGCGTTCTCTACATTCTGGGAATAGGTCTCCATATCCTGGCTGTCCAGTGTGATCTTCACGGCTCTTTCGGGATCAATGACCTCATCCTCGCAGGCCTTGACAAGATTCTCGTCGCTGCCCAGCTTATTGGCAAGAACATTGTTGAGTGCTTCATGGGCACCGTTGCCGATGGAGAAATAGTAATCGCCTGCATCCAGCACCCAGGCGCCTGTGGTGCCTGATGCCTTCACAGCGGTATTATCATAGCTTGCGACATACCTGGCATCAAAGTCGACTGTGATCTCCTGGGACTCACCCGGCTGGAGAATTCCTGTCTTGGAGAATCCGACCAGCTGAATGGCTGCCTTTTCAAGCCCGCCTTCGATGTAGGGTGCCTGGGCGTAGAGCTGGACCACGTCCTTACCTGCTGCAGAGCCCGTATTTGTGACCTTTACCACAGCCCTGCTCTGGCCGCCGATATTGAAATCAACGCTCTCGAGTTCCTGATCAAAGGTGGTGTAGGATCTGCCGTAGCCGAAAGGATAACTCATTTCCGAGGCGTAATCCCAGGCTCCTGCAGAGGCAAAGACACCGGATGCGCTGTCTGCGTTTGCACGGCCCAGGATGGCATCTTCATAGCGGGTCTCATAGTACTTATAACCGACATAAATACCTTCGGTCTCCACGATATACCAGTCTGCTTTGTCATCGCCTGTCAGAACGCCTGCGTCGGTGATGGAGGAATTGGCGAAGGTGTAGATGCCGAAGTTCTGCATGGCAGGAGCTGACAGGGAGCTTGCCGCGTAGGTGTCAGCAATATGTCCGGAGGGATTGGCATCACCGGAGAGTACATCTGCTACTCCGTAGAAGCCGTAGGCACCGGGAAGACCTGCCCAGACGATAGCGGAGATCTGATCGTCATGTTTAAGCTCGTCGATCTCCATGGTCATATCGGAGTTCAGGACAACAATGACCTTGCCGTTGGAATTGGCCTTGGCCAGGCCGATCATATCCTTCTCATAGTCGGAGAGGGCCAGAGGACGATCAAAATGATCGCCGCCTGTTGCCTGCATGGCCAGAGAATAGTCGGAAGCTTCCGAGCTGTCGCGGGAGATGAACACGATGGCTGCCGAATCCTTTGCGGAATTCAGTGCTTCATCGGTATAAGCCGATGCGGGCAGTTCGCCGACGTTGTATTCCTCGGCGGGTCCGTAAGTGGGCCAGAAGACCGGTACAAGGCTGTGTCCGGGAACGGCCTGTCCGAAGAATGCAGCAGCGCGGTAATAGGGCTGTGCGGCATCGGAGCCGTAAAGTTCCACCATGGTATCGTTTACGGTAAAGCCCCTCTCTTTCATTGCGTCGATGAGGGTCACCGTGCGCTGGCCTTTTTCATAATTGACCGCCACGGTAGATCCGATCAGACCGCCGAAGGTGGGAGAGATGCTGTTAAGACCCCAGATGGTGACCTTATCGGACTTGGAGAGAGGCAGGGCTCCGTCATTTTTAAAAAGGACTGTGCCCTCGCGGCTGATTTCTGCCGCCAGCTCTTCCTTGGCCTTGATGACTTCTTCTACAGAGCCGAATTCCGATTCGAAATAGATTCCGTCGCTTTCACTTTCGCCGGACTTCACAGCTTTGTAGGATGTGGTGCCGAGATTGGCATTCACGGTACTGGAATTGGATTTTGCAATGGACGTAGCGAACATGCTGAAGATGAACACAGCAGTCAGCAGATTTGCCAGTCCGCGTTTTAAGCCTGTTTTTCCACTTTTCATGTTATACCCCCTTTTCTGATAGTATTCTGTGGCTTTTTAACCAGGTTGCAGTCTTAAGATAGCACACCAGAAAACCTTCGGATCATAACTGTCGCAGATGTCGGTCTGACAGCCGTAGATTGCAGCTTAATCCCTGCATGGCGGAAATATCCTCAGAATTAAAAAAGCGCCCGGTTTCTCAGGCGCTTTCTGTCAGTATGGGGATCAGGATATTGAGCCGGAACAGATGGTCATCACAGCGGATGGTCATTGTCCCGCCATATTTCTCGGCGATGCGTCTGATGCTCAGCACACCGAACCCGTGATACTCTTTGTCTTTCTTGGTCGTGACCGGAAGCCCCTCCAGGATCTTCACTTCATGGCCTACATAGTTTTCGATGTGGATGATAAGGAACTGCCCTCTGGAGGAGATCCGCATGCTAATGATCCGCCTGCTTTCCTCCGGCTCAAGGCTGACGCTTTCTATGGCATTGTCGATGGCGTTTCCGAAAAGTGCGTAAATATCCATGGGATCAAGATACTTCAGCTTTTCACCGTCGGATACGCAGGTCAGCTTGATCCTCTGCTCCTGGCAGTAAAGAAGCTTATCCATAAGGATCAGGTCCAGGGTCTCATTGCCTGTCTTCACGGCACTTTCATAAAACATGACCGCATCTTCGATCCTGCGGATATACTCGTCCCGCTCCTTTCCCATGTCCATCCTCTTCAGCGCGCGGATCTGGTGCTTCAGATCGTGGCATTTGCGGTTTATGAGCTCCACATTCTCCGCGGTCATCTGCTGCTTTTTCCTTTCCGCGTAGAGAAGCTGTTCGACGATGGCATAACGGGTCTCGATCTCGGACTCATGATAAAGCCCGAACTGCATAATAAGAGCCAGGATGTCCGCGAACACATAGGCCATATATATGCTCTCTTCAAAGCGCGTGCCTTCTGCTCTCTGGTTAAAGAAGATAACAAACAGAGTGAGGATCACAGCGGTCAGAAGGATCCTTTTTCCTACGAGCTTCCCCTGTCCCAGGTCGCGGAGCCGTGCCGCAAATACAAGATAGACTGCGGCGTAGACAAAAAGCATGATGCCGAGGGAAAAAGGGAGGGCCTGGATCGTTCTCTCCTGGAAGCCGCGGTGCATCTTGGCGATCCAGTACAGATTAAAAACGATGTTCTGTGCCGGATGGGCACAGGCCGTGCAGAACAGGGCCTCCATGGCGGAACACTTAAAGCAGAGAAAAAGTCCCAGGCAGGTGTAGACGATCGGGATCAGCAGCAGTCCCCGGTTCAGCAGATAATGATCTGTAATGCCGGGCGGAATGGTCCGGATGCCGATATCGTAAACGATCAGCATGGGGAGCACGTGAAGAAAGAGCCTTGGCCAGAAAAAACGCCGTTTCGGGAAGGAAAAGGCAAACATATAAGCACATATGGCCAGCTGCAGCGGATAGCTGTCCAGCATTCTCACAACAGCCTGTAAGATGTTCATAGGCAGGCGTCCCCCAGAAATTCCGTCAGTCTTCTCAAAAATTCTTTTTTCTTGGTCCGGCCCACCGGGACCATGCTGCCCGCAACGGTCACTTCTGTGCCCGAAAAGGCTGTCGCATGGTGAAGATTAATGAGGAAGCTGTTGGAGACACGGACAAAATCAGAGTCCTTCAGGCTCTCCTCCTTCTCCCGGATAGATCCCCGTTCGCCGAAATCGCCCTGAGCCGTATGATAGATCAGGTTGTGGTCCATGACCTCGATATAGTAGAGCTGGTCCAGCCGGATCCTCCGGATCCCGCCGGAAGTATTCAGAACGATCTCCTTTTTCTGCATGCGGCTCCGGCTGTCCAGGGCTTTCTGGAGCTTGATCGAAAAATTGACGTACTCCACAGGCTTTACAAGAAAGTCCATGGCCCGGACCTCATAGCCCTCAATGGCATACCGTGCCAGATTCGTGACAAAAATAAGGCACACTTCCTCGTCCATTTTTCTGAGCCTGCGGGCAGCCGCCATACCGTCCATATGGGGCATCTCGATATCCATAAGGACCACGTCAAACTCTGCCTTATAATCGCTGACAAAGTCCATGCCGTTGGAAAAGACACTGTATCTGAGCTGTATGTCCTTTTCCCCGGCAAAGCGGTCAAGGTATCTTTTCAGTTTATTTACGCTTTCGGCGCTGTCTTCAACAATCGCAATTCTGTACATCTGCCGCCCCACTCCTTTGCTGTGGATGCCGCTATTTTATCAATTTCCATTTCCGCTTTCAACAGCCTTCAGCCAGCTGACCCTCTCTTCCAGGGTCCTTTTCACCAGTTCGCTGCCCATGTTTCCGTCAAACCCGTGATAAGCTCCTTCAATGACTTTCTCCGTAACCTCGACGCCGTAGGAGCGCATTTTCTCAGCATAGGCGGCCGCCTGATCCCGGAGGGTATCCATCTCGGAAGGTTCGATATATACGGGCGGGAAATCCTCAAAGTTTTCCATCAGCATGGGGACAGCATAGGGCAGGTCGGAGGCCTCTCTTCCGTCCAGATACAGCTTCCACATGTTGAGATTTGCCTCCCTCGACCATGTGGCGTGTTCGTACTCTGTCAGGGATTCATAGTCCTGGGCACAGTCGGTGACAGGATAGATCAGCATATGGGCCATAGGTTCTATGAGCTTATTGTCACGGCACATATGCATGACTTCCGCTGCCAGATCGCCCCCTGCGCTCTCGCCGTAAATAATGATCCGGTCCCTGTCTGTATACTCATATGCTGCCACGTATTCCAGGGTGTCATAGCAGTCATTGACAGGCGTGGGATAGGGATTGGCCGGCGTGAGACGGTACTCAGGCATAAATACACGGCAGTTCAGCTCTTTTGCATAGTATGCCGCACAGTCAAGGGAGGAGGGCAG
>Ga0326514_10002615_pt1 | contig 11464 bp, 12 predicted proteins | sample 3_2548_0518_D_FD_203653 | JGI IMG/M metagenome (GOLD analysis project Ga0326514, IMG submission 203653) | Bovine rumen microbial communities from UC Davis, California, United States - 3_2548_0518 | ecosystem: Host-associated > Mammals > Digestive system > Stomach > Rumen | place: USA... | reverse complement strand
ATTTTGTTACCCGCAACACTTGCTATTCTGTTACCGCCCGTATGCTGATATTTGCGAATCTCAACAGAATCAAAGTAAGCCTTAACACGGGCATAGAGAATATCGGTTACAAGCTCCACCTTTCCATCATCACGCATACGGAGTACACCGCCCTCACCGAGAATGTCGGGAATGAAGTTCGCACCTATCTGTAAGCCTTTTAACATCGTGATGTAACCTGCGGCAGTATCGTCCTGTGTCTTAGACAACTTTTTCGCCAATTCGTTCCAGACATTCTTTCCATAGCTTTGACGCAGGATTGCAATCAATGTTGACAGCTTTTCTACGTCCTCGGCTACCTGTCCTATCTGATTCAACGCAACCTCCACATTGTCTGTAAGAGTTATGTCGTACTGGGGAAGCGGCTGGTCGCCGTACTTGACCGTGATTTGCTTTACGAACAGAGCCTGTGTCTGACCAGCGTAGTTAAACCTTACAACGGTATTCGGATGAATCTGACTAAGAATATTTTCGTTATGGAACAAGAAGTCTTCATCAAACTTGAGCGGATAATCGAAGTAGTGTACGTTATTTTCTAACATATATGACTTCATGTCTGCGTCAAGTCTCATCTCGGCAGCGAATATATATGATTCTGGGAGCGATATACCCAGAATTACAAAAGTATCTCCATTGCCTGCACCCGAAGAGGTATCTCCTTTCGGATATTGATACATATTTGGCATCAGCGTGCCGAATGTTGAATTGTCCTTCTGAAGCACAAGAGAGATACTACCTTGATTTGATTTGGGGTATTTGGTTAAATCTCGCTGAGAGCCGTTTGGAGCAAAGTTTCCTTCCTCATCATAGAAGTTTCGCTTGTAGTCATCCCAATCAACCTGTACAGTAAATGTACAGCCAAGGCATGTACCACTGCGCATATTTATCTGCATCTCTTCTGTGATAGAAGCACAAGCATACAGGTCGAAGGATAACTGTGGCAGAACCATCTGAAAATAGCTCTGTTTATAGTTCCCCTCATCGTCCAGCGAATCGTCCCACGAAGAAGCGGGAGTAAGGTCGTTATTCAATGGTGTCGCGCTGATGATATGTGCTTCTCCAAGTTCGGGCTTCTCGTTCTCGAACTCATGGGATTCATAGCTGGGCGCTTGAATGTTTATCGTGTTAGGATATGGATATTGTGCGCTATAAATCGCATCATAATAATCCACCAGAGTAATGTCTGGGTTGTAGTCGGTATTAACCTCACCCAATTCGTTATAGAGGCTAATTTTATTGAACAGTGTTGTGCGATATATCGACGGCATCAAATGGGTGCGCGTGAACGGATGTTTAATCAGTTCTACGTATTCACCATTAAGTATGCCTTTGTAGATAGGATAAGAAACGACCTTATCGAAATGAACACCGCCGATGGTAACGTCTGTGTATACTCCTGCATGGTCTCCGTATGTGAACGATTGACCTGCTGTACCGTACCAACGAATCTGAGGGTATCCGTAAGGAATATTATTCTCGCTTCCATATCCAGAGATTCGGGTGATAATCTTATTATTACGTGGCGTACGGGAATTGTTCTTCAAGCCTACTCCATGCCCCATCTGGAATACAAAAGGAATATTCTGTTGTTCAGCAGATGCGTTCTCGTATATCTCGTTTGAAGGAAGCCCCATGACAAGTTTGAAACGCTTACCAGTCGCATAAGAAGCCTCTGTAGAAGCAACCTTATCAACGGCGTAAGGAACGCCCCAAGTATCATAGAATGTCTTACAGGCATCCGCTATCGTGGCATTGTCAAACGGAATGACATTACTCAGCTCGTCGAGCTTATCCTGTGGGAAGCGAGAACTTATCTCCACAATCCATTCTGTACCTGTGAGGTTCTTGTTCAACTTAGCGACGAAGTCAGCGGGTTTGCCTATCCATGAGAATGTTTTGCCCTCACTGAGATAACGCGTCTCGTCGCTTGTAACTGCTACGTCTAAGAACTGGAAGTTAGCCAGTTGACACATGGGATGATAAAATACAAAAGAGTATTTAGTCATACCCTTTAACTCACTGTTATTTGAAACGATTCCCTCGCGTACGATAGTTGGCGGGTTAACCAGTATGTAATTAACTTCGTTGTACGTTATATATTCGTGCATAGTAACAGAAAGGGAGTTGTCTTTATAGTAGACATCTCCGCTTATCTTGTCACCGAGCGACATCACAACACTTTCGACCGCCGACTTACGCAAGACGAGATTGTGGAACGAAGTTCCATCTCCGTTTTTAATCTCAAAAACTTGATTTTTACCTAATGTAGCCATCTTACTATCTTAACGACTGCAAATATAATAACTAAAAATGAAAATCCCAAACAAAACCAGCTCCATTTAGGAATTTTTATCTTTTCAACGGTTATATATTCTTTATGGGAAAGTTTCTCCTGTAGAGAATCGCACTTTGAAACGTATTGTCTAAGTGAATCACATGTCACTTTTAAATGTTCAACTGAGTCTCGTAACTGCTTTTCGTATTCGCGATTTCGAGATACCGTTTCCTTCTCCTTATGCCACGTTTCCTGCTTGATTATATTTCCGTTCAAATCCACGGTCATGACGGTTGAGTCCGACTTCTCGACCTTAGTGTCTGTTTGAATCTTCTCGGTCTCTTTAACAGACGAATTATGTGAACGTGTGTCAGTGTCATTCTTTACAACAACAGTCTCGGTTGAATCAACTTTGGATTCTATCTTGTTGTAATCATCTGAGACTATATTCTTTTTGGATGCGCATGCCGACAACAGCAGCGCACCCATTATAAACAAAATCTTCTTCATACATTTCTTTTGATTACTCCTTCATTCAAATAGTACATGTCGTGCCCTATGTACATATTAGCCTCTGCAATACGTCGTTTCTGCAAACCTGTTTGTACTTTACCACCAGCATTAACCCATCTTACAATCTGGTCTGCAATCTCGAATGACACTGCTCTTGCAAGAATCTTCTTTTTGAGAGTAGAGGCGTTGAAGTTCCCTTCTCCGACATTGAATATAAAAGACACCAGAGCATCGAACTCATTCTGACTGAACTTGATGTTCATCTTATTAAGAGCGTTCTCAGCAAACTTTACGTCTTCTTGGAGGTATTTATTGGCCAAATCCTGCGTAATCGCCATTCCAGCCTTTACGCCCTTTGTATGGCCGTAGCCAATGGTGAGAACTCCTGCTGGGCAGCGATAAGCGTACAATTTACACCCTTCAAATTCTTTTATGAGCTTAAAGCCATTATCACTTGTTGTCATAAGTAAAATATTTTGTTATCATTTATTTTCGTCACCATTAAAATCAACTTGTGCATTCAGCTCCTCCAAGTTGCTGTCCAGAGTAACTTTTACGCGGCCAAGGCATCCCACCCTGCCGCATAGAAAAGGGGGGATAGTAGACAGTTTTGCACCTAACCTTGCTTGACCATTTCTTAACTCCGAGATTTCCTTGGCATGCGCATCTCGCATACTAGCTATCTCTTTCTGCATCCGCACGTAATTTTGACGAAGCTCTTCGTTCTCCTTACGTTGGCGCTCCTTCTCTTCATAAACTCTGTCTCTATCCTCACGTATCCTGTCACAGATTCCATTCAAATCCTCGATTGTTTTACGATACGTGTTCTGCTGTTCCTGCCAGCCCTTCGCCTCTTCCTGTACGGCCTCTCCCATATTCTTCTTCTTGTGGGCACGCCATGTAAAGAGCCATCCTGTACCTAGGATAAGAGTTAGCAAACCTAATACAAATTCCATCCAGCTCATAAATCACCTCCTATTCTTTTTTGTTATTGTCTACTATTACGTTACTACGGTTCACACTGAGGCGCTGTGCCTTATCAGTACCCTCGTCAATATCGCTTGCGCCCTGTGGAACAAGAGCGCCACGCTCCTCGACAATTCTGTCAATCTCGTCTGGAGCAGCGTCTGGAGACTTTTCAATGATAGTCTTCATAGAAAGCCACTTAGCCTCCATTGCGAGGTTGGTAATCTTCGTATTGTTAGTTTCGAGTGACCAAGGAATAATCTTTGCACCAATTCTCAGCTTTGCCAAGTGGTCTACGGCATTATTCTCCATATCAAGACCTTCTTGATGCAGGAATACCATGTCGTTAACGAATCGTCTCCAGTCAATAGCCGATTGGGTTGCCAGCGCGTAGTCGTTAGACATGGCCAGAGCGATTCCATTACCGCCGCTATTTGTCGTCGAAATGTCCTTTGGAGTAATGAACGATGTAGAAGAGAACAGGCTAATCTTTTCCTCAAGAGTTTTGAGATAATCGTTCATCGTGGTAGGCTCTGGGAACTTAAGTACATCAGCCGACTGTTTGCCATTGGTTGTATCGCTTGACAAATTGATGATAAGGGTACTAGAATCTCGCTTAAACGAATCCTTATCCATGTCGCCAGTAAACACAAGGGCGAATGTTCCAAAACGCTTCAGAGCAATGTTTTGAATGTTAGTCATTAACTCCCACATCTCACAGGTTGATTCTGCATACTCCCATGCAACCTTTCCTCTCTTATGGAGCAACGGGCAGCGAGAGAACCCGTGGAGTTCATCTTTTATTTCCCAGCTCTTCTTATCATCGCTCTGTACACAGCGATAATGTCTCTTATTGTCGTATGTATCAATAATAAGTTTGTCATCAACTTGGTATATCAGTGAGCGTGCAATTTCGCAACCATACTCGTCGTAATTTGGGACAATCTGGTATCCATCCTCGTAACTATAGTTAGTTACAACATATCGGCCAGTTTCATTATCAAACGAAAACAACAAACCACAGTTACCTAGCTGCTTACAAGTATTGATGGCCTGCGTCATCCACCAGTCCATGTTGCGTACCGACCACTCGTCTTTAACGCTTTCAAAGAAGTCGAGACCTCCGCTATTAGCATCGCTCTTACCGAGATTGAACTCCAGAGGGTTCGATGTCAGAGAACGAACATGGGCAGCATGAATCAGTTTCTGGAATGAACATGTCTGCGTCATATCCATCATACCGAAGTTTAGAGGTTTGCCGTCAATGTTTACTTTGATGTGCGGTATAGACTTGTTGATGAGAATGTTGTGCAAGTCTGGGCGATACTCTGTAATGTATGTATCCTGTGAAATGGGTGCAAGCTCCAAATTACAGAATCCCGTATTCATAATTGTATTGTTGAATATCGGGTCTAGTTCCCAACCATGCCCCTTCATCGTGCCACCACGGGTGAATGGCTTCATCAGCGTAAGACGCATGGGGTCTTCGAGATACCATTTAATGTCGTGTAATCTAATCATTTTATATAGTACTTAATATGTTTAATATCTCACTTGCGTTCCTAATCTTCTTAACACGGTGAAGGCGGGTATCAACCTCCTCCTGTCCGTTTATATTGAGCATTGCGAACATATCCTCCTGCTGGATTCGCTTACGGGACATGCCAGCGTCATCTCGCAGCATATTGTAACAGGTGTGATACAAACCGCCGCAAAGCATAATTACGTTATCGAACAGGTCTGGAGACATACCCTTAAGCAACGTGTGCTGCTTGTCTTTGTCGAGCATTGTTATACGCTGGTTCGGAGTCTTGCCGAATTGGAAGATAACGCTCTCGAACTTCATGTGCTTAAGGATTGTTGTTGCACCCTCTCGCTTCATATTCTGGTGAACATAACGAGCGTTCGCAAGTGATGGGTCGTAATGTATGAGTCCAGACTGAATCATCTCCATACACAAGTGACCAGCCTCGTCCTTCCTTGTCTTGTATTGAGCCTTAGAACGTTCTGTAGGCTGCGTAGCACCAGCGAATGTTATTGCACGCGGGAAGCAGTCTTTTAGGAATCCGAATCCCTGTACATCAATAATCATATTCTTTTCGTCCAACTTGTGCTTCTCTCTGAAATCGACCATCATCATGACGGCCTCTCTATTTGAGTTCTTGACAGAATATCTTATATCCCTACATATAAAGCCAACACGCTCCCACAGTTCCCAATACTTCATAACCAAGTTATCGAATCCTGTAGTTGCCATATCGACTGTCATGAAGCGCTTGATGCATGTGCTACCCCGCGGAATCTCGACAGGTCTAAACATGCGTTCTATATCCGTCGAGTGGAGCTGCACATTAATTGCGTCGTCTGCGCTTCCGATTTCGTCTGTAAGAGAATAGTTCCAATTTGATGCGTAAGAAGATTGAGCTGTCGCCGAGTTTGCAGAGAAACCTCTATACTTTTTGTTCTTTGCAAGCATCTTCTTGTTGTCTCGAACGTCGAAATTAAAGAAGGCCATTGACAGGATAAGGTCTTCATACTTCATACTATCATCGACAGCCAGTCGCTTGTCAATCTCTGCCTTACCCTTTTCGTATACCTTTTTTTTCGTCCTACCCCATATAGCCTTCTCGTAATCACCATCTGGACAGAAAAAGAACATAACAACGCCGTCCATAGATTTATCAACACTTCCATCGTCGTTAATCCACCCGCCGCCGTGTTCGCCTTTACCACACAGCTTACGCATAAAACATTCGCGCTCTGGGTTTTGTGCCAAGAATACTTGAGCCTTACCGCCAGAGTCGGCACGCAGACGAGGAAAGAATGCTGATATAGTTCGCCACATAAACTTGTTGCACTCATCAAAGATAAGTATCTTTGCCTGCAAACCCTTTGTAATCTTATCAATAACGATTGGACTTTCGTTGTCAAGCTGCTGGAACTTAATCTCAGAGCCGTTATACAACTTCAAACCCATTTCCTCTAACTTGTGGATAAGTTCGCCAATAGGGTCGGCTGGCTGTCGCTTTTGCGCTCGGTCAACAAGTGGATACATTTGTTTCAGCGTATCTCCAACCTTACCAGCGCCCCAGAAGTCTGCGACGTTACGCATAAAACAAACAATCTTCGCATTGTCATTCATAGCAAGGTATTGAATAGGTGAGTAATACAAGGCGTAACTTTTTCCACCTCCAGTATTACCAGTAAAGCATACGATGTCAGCGTTTGAGCGGATGGCATACTTTTGATTACCATCTGCCAACGGAGCTAGTACAACGTCTTTACTTTTTCTTGCCATAAATATTTTGTTTATTGAAAATTTTCAGTGCAAAGATAATAAATAAGATAGGTGTATAAAGTACACTACGGTTCATAATTGGTGCAATTTTTGAATATTTGTACCGAATTTATACTATTATTCTTTTTGGTGTTACATATACATCTTAATTTTGCAGCAAACAATGAAAGTAAAATTGTTTAATTTACAAAAATAGCAAGTAACTATGGAAGTAACAAAAGAACAGGTATTGGAAAGTATGAATACCTATTGCACCGAACGAAAGTATGGTTCGGAATCTCTGACAGATGGTTTCAAGGAGAAGTTCTCTAACTTTATCGTCAAGAAGTACGAGGGTAAAGATGTAGAGGAGGAAGACTTTAAGGCAGACCTTCATTTTAATCTGGATACCGCATTTAGCGCTTCAGTAGATTTGAAGACCTCACTTACAGCCCAATTCGCAACAAAAGAGAATGAGTACAAGAACCAAATTACAGAACTCAACAAAAAGATTGTCACTCCAAAACAGCCGCCGCAACAGTTCGAACTCCCAGAGGACGTTAAGAATCAGCTGGCCGAGCTGGAGAAGTTCAAAACCGAACAGTCCAAGCAAAGTAAACGCAAGGAAATTCTGGAGATGGCAAAGCAAAACATTCAGCAGAGCTTGCATGGTTCGTTTGAGAACTTCGTCGCAGACAGTGAGGTTTTGCTGGATAAAGACTCTAAGGAGCAGGCCGACGCGCTTGTAGCTAAGTACCAGAAGGTGATGCAGCCTACATACGGTAGTATCAAGCCTCTCGCTCCAAGACAAGTGCAAAAGCGCGACGAAGAAATCCTTGGAGGCATCAAGGAAGTAAAAGTGTGTTAAACAACTAAAAGTTAAATTATTATGATTACAAATCTTGCTTATTTCTACGAGACCTCACGCAAGCTGCGTGGTGGTAAGTGGGTTTGGGTTAAAGATGGTAATGGCGAGCAACGTGGCAATGTCCTGCTCGGCGGTACTATTCTGAATCCAAAGAAGGGCTTCGACCATCTGTATGCGGCACAGCTTGTGCAGTATACTCCTGCCGAGGGTTGCCTTATCTTCCGTTCGTTTAAGGTACAGGCCGCTACGGGCGCTGCTACCGACACTGAGATTTATGTTGAGGGTGATGGTTACAGCGATGCTCCAGAGGTGGGCATGGTCATCATGAAAGCTCCAGAATCTCTCGAAGTTGAGACTCTGACCGTTGACGAGGGTGTTGTAACCAAGACCGTTGCTGAGTACACTGGCCAGTCTGCAAAGATTACCGCCGTTGTATTCGATGAGGCAAACAAGAAGTTCAAGGTTACTCTTGACAACGCTCTCGGTGCTCTCACAACTAACGATATTCTCGTCGAGGCTACTGGTACAGCGAAGGCCGCTGATGCAAAGGTTCTGGTTAAGAATCCTAACACCTTCATTGAGGCTGACCGCGACCTCATGCCTACTGAGGGCTATGGTATTCGCCCAGAGAGTGCGAACTACTCTATTTCTACCGTGTACAACAAGCAGGCTTGGATTGCACGCATGCAGCCACTGCCTAAGTATGTGCTCGCAAAGAACAAGTCGCTCATCGACGGCATTTTCTGGATTTAATAACTAATAAAAGAAAGGATATATTATGCCAAACGCATTGAAAATGAATTGGACTCCCGACGAGGCTCTTGAGAAGCTGTATAAGCACGGCCTCTTCGACGGGACTAACGCTGGCTTCCTGCAAACCCTTATCGACGATAAGATTAAGATTGAGGAGAACACCTTCTTCTGGCAGGAGCACTTCCGCGTTGACAGTACTGAGTACGTTATCGACATGACAGATTTGAAAAAGAATCCTGCATGGACTGTACGACAAAAGATTAACCGCACCGTGCCTATGGCCGACGCAATGGCGCCTCTGTCTGAGACCATGCAGCTCGACGCTGAAGGCGGTGAGGAGTACACTGGCTCTATCTACCAGTATGGTAAGGGCTTGTTCGAGACCTCTATGTCTAAGGAGGAGCTGAAGGCTCGTCTGGCAGCTATGGGTACAGACGGTACTCTCATTGACGGCTATCTCCGTGGCGTTGCCGACCTTATTAAGACCCACAACCTGCGTGCGTCTAACATGGCCGCTATGACTCTGTCTCGCGGTGGTGAGTACGGCAACCAGATTGCTCTCACTAAGATTGGCGGCGGCACTGCTACCACACAGGGCTTCAGTGGCGTTAAGACCTATCAGCGAGCATACATTCCTGTAGCCAACTTCAAGACAGCTGGTACTAAGGTTTGGACTGCTGCTGACTGCGATATTCCAGAGCAGATGATGAAGATTGAGTACGACTTCAAGCAAGCCAATCTGCTTCCCGATGAGACTCCATTCGAGTGGAACATTCCTTGGGATATGATGGTTACTGTTCTCATCAAGAACGCTGCCTTCATTAAGGAGGTTAACCGCTATCTCGCACTCGGTGCTCCCGACAAGGTTATCATCGTACAGAACGGCTCAAGCTCTACCGATGTAGGTTCTATCACCGTTGACCAGCTCATCGCTTACAGCCGCTGGGAGTTGTCTAAGATTTCTCCTATCCGCATCGTACGCGAGCAGCAGCAGGTACAGGGCATGACTACCTACCATACAGTAAAGGGCTGGAAGGCTGGAATCGCAGTTCTGCGCCCCCGTGGTTATGCAGGCGTACTCGTACACGCTCAAGTGCCCGACGTAGAGCTGATGAAGAGCGGCGAGGTCAACAAGACCATCGACTTCTCTCTGGCACAGGCTCAGAGCTTCCTGCACGTCATTAACAAGGCCGTTCCTAACGGAATGCTGAAGGCATACCACACCGATGTACTCGGTCGCTATGCTACTGTTCTTGACGAATCGCTGTATCACGTAGTTGTTGACACGACTACTGCTGATTAATTTGTAATTTGAATAAGAAACTGTTTAGATTGAGTGAACGATGACGGTACTTGAATGGTTAGGTAAGAGAACAAGGTATAGCTTTGACGAAGGCAACTTCGAGGTTATTGCACTTGACAGGGGAGTTGACCCTAGTGAAGATGTGTATGGCAATAAAGTAGACCAACGCCTCAGAGAGCTTATGGAAGCGGATATTATATTCACTGCCGTACTTCTTTCTCCATCAAATACCGCATCGTTATCTCAGTCTCATAATGGTTATCAAAAGACCATCGGACAGGAACAGGACTTCTATCAGAACGACAAAATTAAATACGCAATCGGTATCTACCAGAAATACGACGATAGCAAAGCCGACATTCTGATGAACATGCAGAAGAAAATCCGCTTCATACCTATAGAGGACGTTGACAGCTTATGAGAAGAGACGAGATAATGGAATACCCTTACACTGGTACTGTTACCAGAGTAATCCAAGGTAAAGGCAGCAATCCAGACACAGAGGAAACCCTGTACGAAGGCGCTATGGACGAGCACATGGTAACTGACGAGGAAGGACGTTCCTTACAGACCGCTTCGTACATCGTAAGCATGCCACTCACTAAGGACGAGAGCGGGAATTGGATAGCTCCCAAGAAGGGCGACAAAATCCAGCTCACTCGCTACGGAGAGACGTTAAAACTGACCGTTGACAACGCAGAGCCTTCACAATTAGGAGGTATAAGTGTATATTGTACAAGAAATAGCTGGTGATATGGCCATAGGCAAAACAAAGATAATCGGTTTTAATCCCGCGAAGATTAAGGAGGAAGCGGAGGCTTACGCTATTCCACTCCAGACCGAGAAACTTATTGAATACGCCAAGGAGGAGATTATTAAGTTGGGTGACAAAATCCAGACATACAATAGTCGCAATCACATGGATAGAACTGGCAACCTCTTGAACTCGTTATGTTGGGGTGTAGCCTACAGAGGAGAACTCAAAGGCAGCGGTTTTTACCGCGACGAGACAACCCATTCGAAAGGTCTGAACGGCGCAAGCGTATCATTCCTTCACGAGTTCTTTAAAAACGACCAAGAAGAGGTTAACGGACGAAAGATGGCTGAAGAATACATCAAGTCGTTCAAGGGTACGTCAAAAGGTTGGTCTCTATTTATTGCGGTGCTTGCTCCTTATTGGGGCTATTGGGAAAGCGGTTTTACGATGAAGTTCGGATTTAAAGAGGACGAGGACGGAAATATGCGAGCCACACAAACAAGGTTTATGCAGTTCCAAGTAATGACTCATATATTTGATGATGTCCGCATGGCGCTTAAACCTGCTGAGACTCATTTCACGGTTTACGTTCCAAAGTACTCTTATCAGAACCGCAAGTACAAAAACAAGAAAGGTTACAAAAAAATTGGTATATTACGTTAAGGCATTATGGTAAACGAATCACGAATGGGAATCTATGAGTACATCGAGAA
>Ga0326514_10002614_pt1 | contig 11468 bp, 11 predicted proteins | sample 3_2548_0518_D_FD_203653 | JGI IMG/M metagenome (GOLD analysis project Ga0326514, IMG submission 203653) | Bovine rumen microbial communities from UC Davis, California, United States - 3_2548_0518 | ecosystem: Host-associated > Mammals > Digestive system > Stomach > Rumen | place: USA... | reverse complement strand
CCCACACATCATACAAAAACGGACAGTTTTCCCATTCGCCGGCTGATAAAGTGCCGCGCCACACTTCCGGCAGAAGCTCTTCTTTACTTCAAATACATAGTGGCATTTCTCGCACTCTTTCGCATTACTCATAAGCAGCCATCCACATCTTGGGCATGTCTTTGTCTCCATTTTCATTCCTCCTTCCAATCACATCTATATTACACAGTGTAATCATCAAAACCGTATTCATTATCCCTCTGATACAGATCGACGATTGTCGTTCCTCTCACATACCGTTTCAGGAGAATCGTCGCAGCAAGGAAAATCCACAGGATAAGCCACACAAATCTGTCATTAAAGTGAAGAACTCCTGTAAAAAGCTCCATGATCAGGGCCCCGATCAGGGACAGCACTGCAGAGGCTGCAGTCGAAACAACATAAGAATCCTGATTTCCGTATGCAAGTGCAATCAGAAATCCCATCAGGGTTCCAATTAAAGTAATGAACAATGCTCTCAAAAATCCATAGAGAAAATTAAGTTTACGCATATGGCGTGTCGTGACCAGGTCTCTGCTCGAACTGGTCCTGGCAGCGGTTGTCATTGCACCGGAAAGTTCCGCCGCGTCAGAAACAGCGATATAAACACCGCCTGTCGTCTCCGCGATCTCGGTCATAAGATTTTCATCTGCGTCTCCAAGCCCGACAGTACTTACAGAAATGCCTTCATCAACATATTCATCCAGGACGTCCTTTACTGAATGGAACAGATCGATATCCGTTGCATACCCATCTGTCAAGAGGACAATTTTTGGCACATCCCCTCCATTCCAGACACCGTTCCGGTAATCGCTGATGACCGTCTCTAGCGCTCCCCTGATGGATGTTCCGCCACTGCTTACTCCGGTCAGAGGCATTTCGCCGTCTGTCGCAGGTCCCATCTCCCTTGCAATGGCCGTCGAATCAGAGAAAGAATAAATCATATAAGGCATCGCCGTATCCTCTCCGGCCAGCACATCCTCTACCGCTTTATAGCGAAGCTGAGCAGGGTCTGTATCACTGGTGGAGCCGGAATCGTCTATGATAAATACGTACGATGTCGGGTCTGTCACCTGCGGTTTCAGATTCAGTCCGTATATGAATTGAAAAAGGGTGGAAAGCGCAAGCACTGCCAGTGTGCCGGGCAGAAGCGCAAGCAAAAGAATGACCGGATGCCCCTGGTACTCATGCTGAAGCATAGCCACTATGACCACCACAATCAGAAGCAGTGCATACAAAATTGCAAATATACTCCCTATCACTAGCGACCTCGGGACCTGATCCACCATTGTAGAATACAACATATTACATAAGAACCAGGCAACGATGCCAGTCACGATCGAGACCGGTATCATCGTCATATTAAGGTCATTTGAAGCACTCGATTTTTTCGCTCTTCCCGCCATTTTCACTCTCCTCGTAATAGAAATGCACTTATTATTCTCTCAGACATCCCTCTCCTCAAATGCTGCCGCAAAGAAATCAGAAAGCTGCACTGCCTGTTCGTTTTCGTCAAGCAGAAGACTGACTTCTGCCGTATTTGTGTCCAGAAGATATAAGTCAGCGTCCTGGCCTCTGCCCTCACTGCCCGCATTTGCAAGATAATAATACCCATATCCGTCGCCGCTCACTGCAAAGTACTCCTGAGGAATATTGCAGCGATCCCTCAACATCTGCGTCGACGAAACGACATATGGAATACCGACCTGATGGTCCGGTTCATAGACAGAATCCATTCCGAAAATCTCATCATCTGCAAAAAATCCGTGTCCGAACGTCATAAGGAACCAGAGATAGGATATAGGAAATTGTATTCCCAGATCCTTCTCCGCTTTACGGATCTCTCCTTGGGGAACAGGTCCGTAATACGTACACAAATCCGCATTTTCTATGATGATCCCTTCGATTTTTCTCAGTTTCTTCTCAAGAGACATGTTATCCCCCCAGCTTGCGCCTTATTATAGCTGCCCTGTACTTCCAATAATCTTTTCGCAGCATTGAAAATGCAGATCGGTTTATTCCGGAAGGCATGCTGGAAGGATTGATGTGAATTGCCCGATGCCATTTTTTATGCTTTGTCTGTGTTATTTCCCAGATTGGACCGTCTTCCGTCTGAAGAGAATGGTGGAGATTGACATAGAGCCCGTCCCTTCCGACCGGGGGACGCCCACTACCCATCCTGGCCAGATTTTCTTCCGTTATCTCAAAGGAATCCATTTCCCTAAATTCGATTCCTCTGAAAGCTATTACGCCATTCCCATCTCTGCCACCATCGGCATCCGTTCCCCCCACATCTCTTATTCCGCTCCGGTGTCCCGTCGATGTACTTTCGGTTCCGACAGATTCCAGGTATTCAAGGAATTTATGCAGTTTTTTTATCATCCGCAAGCAAGAAGACCTGAATTTGTTTCTTTTCGTCAAGAGCAATTTTTCCTGGTCTTCTATATCCTGGACCAGCTTTTTGGCTTCCTTTGAATTACACGAATCAGCCAGTTTCTCTCTCATCAATTTAGAATCATTCAGGTCATTTTCTAGTTCATCACAGACGTCGTCCCGAAAATTGTAAATATAATTAATCAGGTCCCAGATTTCTCCGGTATCAGCGCGAAGCCCCATAGCATTTACCCGTTACTTCCCGATCGACTCCAGGTAATCGGCATAAGCATTCAATTTTTTATAGGTATCTTCTATCGCCGGAAATCCATTGTTGACCGTCGTCAGCACCTCTTCCAGTATCCTTCGGCCTTCCTGATAGGATCCCCCTTTATCGGCGCTTTCAATGGTATCAAGCAGGCCTTTTGCCTGCCGGTTGTAGCCCATAATCTCCTTAAGGCACTGGGCAAGAGCCTTCCCGTACCCTCTTACCTCGTCAGAGCTTCCAAAATGTTTTCCTTCTGATGCCATTTCTACCTCCTGCACTCAACGCGTGAACGCTCTTCCTCTGTCCAGATCATCCTGTGCCTTTTTCTCAAGAACACGAATTCTCTGATCCCCCTGATCCAGTATCTGCTCCAGCTGTTTTGCCATTTCAAGGACCTGCGAGGAAGAGGTCGTCGCGAACTTCGTGCTCCGCAGCCCCGAGTCAATGCCGGAAGCTATCGTTTTCATCTGTGAGACAACATCCGCCATAGGATTGATATACTCTTTTTCGAACCTTTGGCAAAACTCAATGACCTCTTCAATATCAACATCTACCATTCTATCTTTCCTCCCTCGTATTAAGTACGAACGGTTTGAACTTTATAAGGTTCCTTCCATCGTAATATGCAGCCAGATCCGATTCGGGTTTCATCGTTTCCATAAGGCTGGATCTGCCATAGAAAGTCATACAGTCATCTCTTCCAAGCGCATAAGACATTTTATGCTTGAAATACTCCATCCTGATTGCCCTTATACTTCCTGCGGCAAATACAGATTCATACATAGCGATATTGAATATTCCCCGCTTCGAACCCTCTCTCAGGATACGGACAATATCATCCGTGGCATTGTAAATCTCTTCCTCATCTTCATAATCATCTTCATAATCATCCTCATCTTCGGCAAATATTGTATTGTCTGTTTTATCCTCTTCGTCAGAAGCTTCGCCGAAATCACTGCCAAAGAGAGCAGACCATTTTGATTCCGTGTCACCAAAGAGAGACTCAAGTTCAGAAGATTTCCCGGATGATTTCTTTTTGACCCGTCCCTCGGAAATATTTCTGTATTTTTCCGGTTTTGAATCTGAGTAATTCTGGAAATCACTGCAGATCTCATCAAGCCCTATCCAGAGAACGAGTGTGTTCCACTCCTTCTTTCTGTTTCTCATATCAGCCAATAATTCATTAATCTTCTCACAGATATCCTCTTCGTCGTCAATAAGGAACGTCTGAGGATCCTCACAGACTTCATCAAGTTCATATCTGTACTGGCTGATAAGCCTTGAATAGGAGTCAGCCATGATATATATTTTATGGCCCGGTCTTCGCTGAAAACTCCTGATAGCAGAAATACCCAACCGGATCTGCTGGCTGTTGGAACCGCCGACACAGATAACGTTCTCAGCCCTTCTGCGCTCAAGATTCAGTCTGAAGAGACCGCTCAGGTCCAGTGACTCACCGAAATAGACAGGAATCGCGTCTGTCCTGCGCACTGATTCCTCAAATGAATCAATGACCTCATCAGAATACTGGACAGGTTCTTTCTGGTCCACATAGCGCGGCATATACGAAGCCTTTCCGTATGCCTCTTTGAGATATCTGCAGACTTCAGGCCTTTCTTTATCATCCAGATAAATAACTCTGACCTGCTCCAGTATCTTTTCAATCCCGACAGAACCGTCCTTCTGTCTCACCTCGTGATCAGAGACAAGGACACAGTCACCTGTTTTCATATTACTGAACGGCTTTATGTCATCCGCATTATTCGTCCTGAGCATTTCCTTCAGTTCTTCTGCCGTATTGGCAAGAGCCAGTCTGCAATTCATCTGGTTTCTCGCCTTAGGTGTCAGTCCGGCCAGTCCGGCAGTGATCGACTGATCACTGAAGATAAATGTTATGCCGGCACCTCTTGCCTGGGAAAGGAGGTTTTCAAGCCTGTCTCTGTACGCCAGGTCATCCGTAACATGCTGCGACATAATATGGAATTCATCCACAATAATGACAAGCCTTGCAAGATCTCCCACATACTTCCGATAACTTCTGAAATCATTAATTGTGACATCACTGCCCTGGCGGCTGAGTTCATCATTCGCCCTGACAAACAGGCGGGTACGCCTTTCATATTCTTTCCAGATTTTGTCGAGGAATGCATATGAAAAATCTTCGGAATCGCTGAGACCTATAAAAGCGATGTTGGGCGGGGCATTAAGTTTATATGTATTAAACTCCTGAATCTTATAATCCGCAAGCCAGATCTCTACCTCCTCCGGCCTATAATACATGGATAGCGTCAGTATCAGGCAGTGGAGAAGTGTCGATTTACCTGAACCTACCGTTCCTGATATCAGGCAGTTAATATTTGTCTTGCTGTCAAGCACAAGATCCTTGATATTGCCCCTCCGGTCGACTGCAAACGGTATGTCCAGCCCGTCTATTGCAATTCTGCCTCCCGATGGATACTCGCCTCTATAAATGCCTGAGAATGAATTGTCCACTACTTTGATTTTTGTCTTTTCATCGACCAATGCATCAATATACGGACGATCGCCGTTCATATCGGTCAGCGGAACTATGGCGGAAGAATAGTCATTTGCAATCAGCTGCCCCTCTCCTCCATGGATCAGCACACTCTCGAGAAGCTCCTCCCTTTCATTGAAGCCCCTGTTCAGCCGTGATCTCAGTTTTTCTTCAAACAGCTGCCCATCGGAGATATCGTACTGGAGAATAACAGAAACTCCCCTCTGTCTGCCGTTATTGATCAACTTTGCCAGAAGTTCAAAATCTTCATCCGAGTTGAATCCGTAGGGGAAATTTTGAATAACGACAATCTGCTGCGGTATCTTCCCTTTTGTCTCCGCATCGGGTGAAGCATTATACGCCTGAAGATTCTCATAACTGCCGGCTTCCGTAGCGACATTACTGATAAACTCATCCATGGCTTTCAGACAGCTCCGTATCTCACTATTCTGAAAATATACGTTGGCATACTGGTAATAGCCTCCGGAGACCGTAGCGTTAATTTCCCAGACATTATTCTGCCTGATTTTCTGAAGTGAAATAAGCTCCGCATAGTCACTGCCTGTCTTTGCACCGTCAATCAGATGAAAGACTCTCTGATAGTCGCCGGTCTTTCTGATCATCTGATACAGCAAGGACCTCGTAAGGCCATTTGCAATATTCCTATCCCGCTCACCGCTGTATTGTATCGCAAAATTCAGATTTTCTTCCGCAGACCTTACATAGGGCAGGGATACCAGTTCTCCCCTCATAAGATCCGGAATCTCGGCCTGAATAATAGAAAGAGCAACCCCGGAAACATCAATTCTGTCAACGACATCGCCAAACTTGAGGTACAGGCCCTCCGAGCTCTGCGCCGCAGCGTCGACTATCTTCACGTTTTGCCCCAGCTGCCGGGCCGCGTTCCGGAGCCCTTGCTCTTTCTCTCCAAGTTCATTTTCCAGAGTATTGATCTCATTACGCAGATACCCGATCAGCCCAGTCAGTTTTCCCATAAGTTCTGCGTAAATGACCCCGGTCTTTTTACCAAAGCCCAGAAGACGTTTTATGAGCGTGAGAAAACTGGTATCAAGCAGCTCCGCTTTAATCGCATCGATCTCTTCTTTTGAATAAGGCCGCACGACCGCATTGCCTTCAAATGAATATCGGGACCCGTATCTCTCGCTCAGGGCATTTGCCAGCTCGATTGCCTTTTTCATATCATTCCTGGCTGTCCCCAGCTTTACTCCGGTCTCCATAAAAAGCTCTGATTTTTCTTCAATCTCCAATATCAGGCTGCTGAACATTTCTTCAAACATCGTTCCCCTCCAGCATTATTTGAATATAGCCTTGAGTACATATGCAATACCGATAATTACAATCACGCCCGGAATGAGAGCCACAAGCATTGAAAACGCCGCCGATGCCAGACCTATGACTATCTGGAGGAGCAGATAAAGCAAGCCCGCAGAGACTATAAAGGCGACCGGCACTAAGACGTAAAACAATATCGCGTTCTTACTGAACAGGTTTCGCCCACATATGCATGATACAATTGCGCCGACACCTATTCCCAGAATTCCATTAATGGAAAATGTTGAGAAATAAGAACCCATATTGTTTGACGAAAGATATACCCTCTGAAGCATCGAGGGATAGATCAGCCTCGCTGTCACAAATCCCATCAAGATGACAGAAGCTATGAGATAAATCGCTCTGGCTGCAGTATTATATGATCCCGGGACGGATTCCCTTGTCACTGGCCGATTATTCGAACCCGAATCATCATATATATGCTGCCCGGTATTCGTATTCTCATTTTGGAACGGGTCCGGAAAAACCGGCTCCGGTTCCGGCTCCGCCTCTTTATAGAATACATACCCTCTGAACTTTCCATGAGAATACAGGATATCCCTGATTTCAGGACCCTCCCATTCAGCAATGCCGTTCAGAGCATTCATCACTCTGTGCTCCATCTCCTTTGTACACATCGCCCGCTCCAGCAGCATAGCTTCGAGACCTTCTCTGTTGAGAATAGTATGCACAGAGCCTTCCACTGTCTTTCTCTTAGCGGCATTATCACACTCATAGACAATGCGATTTCTACCATTCAATTTCATGATTTTTCATCCCCTGCAATTATCATGTTTTTCGCCTTTTCCAGCAGCCTGTCAAGATTCTCCTGTTCCTCCGCAGCGGCGCGGAGATAACCGGTAATATCTCTCATATATTCAGAGTCAAAGAAATCATATTCTTTTCGGCTCATATCTACTGAATCCCACCGTTCCTGTAGTCTTCCAATATGCCCTCTGACAAATTTTTTATCCGACATAATTTAGACCCTCATAAGCCACAGTATATCATAATTCAATAAGAATGCATTCTTTATAAATCTCTTTTGAGCAAATTTCTCTACTTTATCAGAACAGAAGCCTGAACAGCGTTATTGCCATGACCAGGCAGATTCCCATCCTCTGCAGCCGTGGTATCACCTCATAATCGTATTTTACATATTTCCCTTCTCTGAGCTGTTTGTCAAATACATATGTGCTATGTGTCAGAACGCCCCACATAACACAACTCCCGGCAAGTACGATCAACGAAAAGCCGAGGGTACGGATCACATTCATATCAAATATTTCTTTTCTTGAACAGAACAAAAGCACCGCCGCCGCAATCCCCCAGAAGTCCAGCAAAATAATATTCCTGCCAACGTTTTTCCATGTTATCTTCAGCAGGATAAAACGAACAATAAGAAGAGCGATGACCACAAAATAAAACCGGCTGTTCTCATTCAACGTCCTGCCGGCTGCCGGCAGACACACCATTATACCGATCCATACAAGGTATTTCATTCTGTCTGGGATCATACGCTTATCAGCATATTCTGCCAGAAGAATAGATGCCGGTGTGGCAATATAGACAATAAGGATATGGGCGAATTGAGGCCATGCTTTCCCCAGAAAGATATATACAGCCATACATATTAGCGCACAGCCAGTCTGCAGCGCTTCTGTCATCTTTCCTTCCGACAAATCCTGGAGACCTTCATAATCCTCAACAATACAGATTACACCGCAGATTAATATAATAACTGTCACGCGGGACCATATATTACCCAAATAGAATAAACTCACTAACCGCTCGACTAGTCCGGCATATGGGTACAGCATCAGTACTGCGAACAGAGCTATATCAAACAGCAGAAACTCTTTGAAATAAGTTTTATTCCGAAATCTCTTTTTACTGATATACTCGCACAAATACGCAAATATGGCCACATAATATATGAAACTTGTATCTAATCCGAAGGCGATTTGGAAAATCTGACCGGCTATTAAAGACACAATAGCATAAAGCCCCACCCTGTATGCCAATATATCCTTCCAATTTTTTCCGAGTACCTGTAACAATATCAAAGTGCCTGTATATATTATCAGAGCGCCCGAGTATTTTATGAACATATTATTGTTGATGTCAAATGCATGACTCAGCTTTTGAACTGTAACCTCAATGTTGCTTAAATTCGGTCGTTTACCGATTGGCAGAACAAGATATTGAACTGTCCACATGCATGCAAATACGTCTTTCAAACGTATAAATGTATCATTCTTCTTCTTTACGAATATGAAATACCCTCCGACTCCAAGAATAATGATTGCAGTCAACATGCATGCCATAATGTCATTCTTTCCAAACTGAAAAGCAGCGTACAGAGATATTAAGACTGTAATCATATATATACTGAATTTGATTTTTTTAGTATCCATTACGCCTCCCTATCACAGCAAAGCCAGAATCATCAGAAGCCAGACAATCATGAGCAGCTTCATTTCCGGAACATGCGACTGATATTTATTCCTGAACTTACAGAAAAGAGCCCTTGCAGCACAGATCATGGAGATCATAATTCCAGCTGCCCCGACGAGAGGCTGCACTTTCGCCGCAAAAAATGAAACAATGAGCGCAATTATTGTAATGACAAGGATCCTATCTGCCCTTCGGGAATTTTCATGCTGATATTTCATCATCCATCCAACCGTATCCGACCATTTTCCCCCATCGCTGCCTTTAATCGCAATAGGATGCTCAAGATACCTGGCAGCCTTTTCAAGGGACCCACTGCCTGAGAGAATCTCCATCTCCCCAAGTGCACCGAATGCCGGTCCGTAGCCCAATTTCGCAGAACGTTCCATATATCTCCGAGCCTGTTCACGATTACTTTCTTCCTGATCTTTTAAATAATCGTCTTCACTGAGTCGGTAATAATACTCCCCAATCGCATAATTCGCCTCTGCATTTCCTTCTTCCGCGAACCGGTCCAGCTCCGAAAGCGCCGAATCCAGACAGCCTTTCTTGCTCAGTGTTTTTCTGGCTTCTGTAACATACTCTTCTTCCAAATCATCAATGAGAGACCACTGATACCCTTTTTTCTGCAGACTTGCAGAGAGTCTCTCACCAATGAGACTGTCATGTCTCAATTCTCCGGCCATGCGGAACTCAGAAGGTCCCACACCTCTCCCCATAAAAAGGTCGCCAACAATTTTTCTTGTAATAGCGGGCGTCAGCGATGTTTTTTGTATGATTATACTGACCAGCGAATTCGCCTCCATACGGGATACAGTTCCTCCAGCAAGAGCATTGGACAGCGCCGGACAGGCAGTCAGCATAAGCTCTACCGTTATGGCACAGTCTTCCGGTATTCCCTGCAGCGTAAGCTGAGTTCGAAGTTCCCCTGGGGTCTGAAATACTCCCGCCCCGTTTTCCTTCACTATATTATTAACGGCGTTTTTTAAAGAAACCTTTTTATCCATCTTTTCCCCTCTCAGACCCTGTAATTCACGACCGTTTCAAACGGAAAATCCGGTCTGCTCCGCGAGTTATCATTGATCGAAGCATCTTCTCTGACAGCCTCCAGCCAGTGTGATAAATCCCACACATCAATATGAGATCGTTTCGTACCGGCACTGCATACCTCCTCATACAGGTCTTTAAACAGGCCTCTCAATGCGGAATGGGTCCTCTCCCACTGATCAGAAATAACATTATCAAATTCAAGATTCTGCATGCAGTTACTGCTGCCCTCTGCAAAAATAAATTCCGGAAAGCTGCTGTACTGTAGATAATACTGATCATGAGGATATGGCCAGAACTTTCCTCCGATAAAAGGATGCGTATAAAACAGCAGATAAAATACCATTGACACGACAGAAAATATATCATGCTGTCTTGCTGTAAATACTCCGCCTTCCGTATTTATTTTTCTGATTTTCTCCGGCAATAGGAAAAAACCGCCTCTTGATTCATCAAAACGGCGGGTATCCGTCCGCGACAGATAAAAGCCGGGATAAAAGAGGACATCTCCGCTGCTCCTATCAACTTTGACCTGCTCTCTTGTTATACCGTTCAGCGCAAAACCACCCTCATGGATTTTTTCAACGGCCGACAGCAGTGCTTCCGATAATTTCCAGCGTTCTGCCATCGGTTTGACAAAAAACTCAGAAATCCCCACATACTGCGTATCCGAATATCTCTTTACGATATATCCGTACCTGCCTTTTCCCGATACACAATCTATAGGCCACATATATCTACTGTCGTAGAGGAACTCTGCCTGCGACTCTTCCACGATACGAAGCAGTTCTTCCCATCTTCCGAAGAGACCGGTCGGTGCGTACACTATTGACAGTTCATGGAAATCCCTGCTCCCCTTGACAGGCATGAATTCTATCACATCATTGTAGGGATCCATATCTCTCGTCTTAGCCATATTGGATGTCCCATTGGCATATCCGCCTATCAGCATATAAGAGTTGGCTCCCAGAATATCGCTGCTGATCCACTCATTTTTCATAATAATGCTCCCAAATAAAAAGCAGTTGTACTGTTATTCGTTTCAACGCACAACTGCCTTTTATCATTTCATCTTTACGAAATTAATACTAAGATTATTCCTATGCCTTCATTATCGGGATCATTCTGATTTTTTGCAACCGAATAATCTGCCCGGCTTTCGGATGTTTCTTCCTGCTGTGCTTTTTCAAGTCGTATCTCATTCACGGATTTCGTGCTGTTTTTCTGCCGGCTATGTCACCGCTTTAATTTAATCCTCATCAATATCGTACTCATCATCATTTTTCTTTCGTCCGAAAAATCCGAGAATATTCTTTTTGGGTCCCTTTAGCTGTTCCGAGAATTGCCGAAGTGAGAGCGGATCGTTCTTTGTAATCAGTTTTCTGATATCTTTTCGATAATCAAGAACTGCATCTTCTCCGTAGAGAAGCAGCGAATCCTCGAGCCGTATCTGCGTCCGAT
>Ga0326514_10002612_pt1 | contig 11472 bp, 12 predicted proteins | sample 3_2548_0518_D_FD_203653 | JGI IMG/M metagenome (GOLD analysis project Ga0326514, IMG submission 203653) | Bovine rumen microbial communities from UC Davis, California, United States - 3_2548_0518 | ecosystem: Host-associated > Mammals > Digestive system > Stomach > Rumen | place: USA... | reverse complement strand
GCTTCTCCACAGGTTTTCATCGTATAGCTATTGTATTTCGAAGAATATACATAATCTTCGTCCTCAATATCATAATAGGCTACTTCACTATCTTCATACACCTTGCAAGAACCTGTATAAAGCGTAGCACTATTGTATTGTGGGTCAACATTAGGATAATTGTTGTTGATCACCACGTTTGACGAGTTGTTATACTTGTTACAACTTGCAAAAACAACTGTGGCAATAGCCAGAATAAAAATTTTCTTCATAATCAGTTTTGTTTATTTGGTCCTTTTACTCTTTATGCTGGATAAGCATAAAAGGTTAACACCCACAAAGACAATTTTGGAACAATTTTTTTATTTTTAAGAAACAAAAAAAAGAGTTAAACACATTTGCATCCAACTCCTCTTTCTACTGATACGACTTTGATTATCATCCAAGCGTATGGCACATTCTCAATGCGAATATCGCCAGAGCAACGGCAATCATCCACAGATTTCTTTCAAACCAGCTTTTCTTAGGTCTAGACTCATTATTATTTTGTTCCATTGTCTTTTACAAATAGTTTCAATATGAAGTAAATAATCCCTGCCAAAAGTATGATAGTAATCATAGCCTACTACTATTTATTCGTTTACCATCCTGTACTTGTTCCTAAGATACTACCATATGGGTCTCGATAGGTTGTGGTTGTTCCTCCACTGTAGTTTGAATTTGTTGTAGCTGTTCCAGTGATACTTCCGTAAGGGTCTCTAAACGTGGTAGTCGTACCACCACCGTAGTTTGACGTTGTGATTGCTGTCCCTGTCGTGCTTCCGTATGGGTCACGATAGGTTGTTGTATAACCACCACCATAGTTAGAAGATGTTGTAGCGGTGCCTGTTGTGCTTCCGTACTGGTTGCGGTAAGTGGTTGTGGTTCTGCCTCCATAGTTTGATGATGTTGTGGCTGACCCAGTTGTACTACCGTACTGATTGCGGTAAGTGGTTGAGTAACCTCCACCATAATTCCGGCTTGTTGAAGAAGATCCAATGGTGCTACCATACTGGTTGCGATAGGTGGTTGTGTACTGTGCGAAGCAAGAAACTGATGCCAGAATGCAGATGGCAGCTGTTGCAAAAAACTTTTTCATTTTGAGTGATATTTTAATTGTTACTAATGTTGTTCTTTACCCTTTATGCATGGAATGAGATAAAGGTTAACAATGAGATTACAAATTTTGTTATTTATTGAATGTTTACGTTTGATGGTGTCGGTACCAACCTACGTATTTCATCACTACAGATAACAACGTTACATTGCTTATGAGTATGATTTCCTACATATCGGTAAACGAGTCCTGTATGGCTTACTTTGCACATATCAAAAAGTGCTTTGCTGTCAGCATCTTTCACACCATTTTCTATCATGGAGTTCTTCACAGCATTTATATTCTTGTTGAGTTCATCAATAGAATACAGGCTCTCGTCCATTTCTGCTGTGATGACAATGTTTTCACCATCCAAACTATAGTCTGTCATCGTTATGCCTTCTTCTATCTGCATAGGTAGATTCGCCCTTTCTGCCTCCATGCTCATTGACAACAGCGAATATAGTGCTTCGTGCGGATCAAGTTCAAAGCGCTTTCTCAACGACTGTATTTCATTCACGGTAGCAGAACACTCGAACTTACCTTTGGCCGAACTGCTTATGACAACCTTCAATCCGCAATTCTCTTCTACAAGCTTGTCCATAAGCACATTTCCTTGATTTCCACCCTGTCCGTTGAGACACAGGAAACACATTAGCAAAGCGTCTTTCATCTTTTCCGGGTCTACACCATTCATCAGATTGTAAAATGGATTGTCGTATGACAGATAATAGGTCAAGAACCCATTCTCCAAATGTATTGCAGTGACGGCACCATTGCCAAGTGCTACGGGTATAGGGCAGTTCCGATTGGCACGAGCTACTTGGGCTGCAAACGAGTTCTCATACATGGGGCGTGTAATCATCCTGGCAATGTTGCCCAGTACTATCAGGCAAATAAATACGATGCCCGTTATTTTTAAAACCTTTTTCATAGAACTACTTTTATTGTTGAATGATTAATTTAACCGATAAGGACTCCTGCAAAGTCATGCTTCGTGGCGTTACCGCGCATCTTAAACATAAATTCACGTGCCATCCAGTTCTCATAATAATTGAACCACGTCTGCGTGAACAGATTGTTGTATTGGTCTATGGACAAGTAAGAGTTTACTAGGATGGTAAAGAGAACATAAAGTCCAATGCTCACACATACACTCTCTGGGTCGAGTGACTTTCTTCTCATTTCTTCAGGAATGTCATTGAAATCTTCTACATCCTTATAATGAGCATATTTTGCCAGCATCGATATTTGTTGTACAAGGGTGGATGTGTCGCTTTCATTATAGAGATACTTCATGGCCTGATTAGTCTTATGCAGTCCTTCACTCGCATAGTTTATCATGTATTGTTTCATCATGCTTGCGAAACGCCCTTCCAATGAGTTTGGTTCAACGGTATTGGCAAGCAACAGTTTCTTTGAAGCAATGCACCAATGGGCATATTGGTCTTGCATTATCTGTACATTGAAGTCATCACTATATCCTGGAAGTTCCTGCACATCAATAGAATTACCCGTCATCACTTCAACAGTAAACTCAGCCATTAGCCTGCGTTCTATTTCTTGCATTGATTTCATGGCAACTAACTTATTTAGCGTTATTACTATCATTCTTCTTGTTGCGAAGCAAGAAGAAAGCGGGTAAGAAGGTCACGAGAGAAACACCGATGAGACCACCGACTGTTTCGGGGAAGCTGGGAGTGAACACCTGAGGCAAACAAACGAAGCCTACAACGAGGAAGATGATTCCAAAAACCTTTTTCATATCTGTACTGTTTTTTATTGTGAGTATTTTGTTTCTTTACCCTTTATGCAAAAAGAAGCTGAATGGTTAACAAGAATCGCAAAAAAAGTTTTAGAAACAATTTGCCAAAAGAACACTTCGCTTGTGTATATGTGCTATATATATTTAGTAAATGGGCCATGTACGTTTAATACACAGCCCATATACTTTTCTCAAATGACAGGTTTTTATTGCCATCTATTACTTCTCTTTGTTCTCGCCTTCTCTCTTCTTGTTGCCAAAGTAATAGAGCAGTCCGCCAAGGACACTCAGCATAAAGAAGCCAGAGAACTTCCTACCAACTGCATCAGCAGGGGCGCCACTACTTGCAGCTATAATAGCGACCAACAGATTCAACACTGCGAAAACCAACAGAATAATTCCAAATACTTTCATTGTCTTTACTTTTAAAGGGTTTGTAATGTTTGTTATTTACCTTTTATGCGGAAAAACCAGGAAAGGTTAACAAGATAATTCTTTTTTTCAAAATTACGGATTACATTTTATATGTACAACACTATCTTCTCATGATTATCCCACATCCGATCGTGGCCAAAAGGTAGCATGAAACCTTCACATGATTCCGCATCCGTATCTAAGCAAACAATTCTCCTTATAAAAGGACAAAACCAGTTGTCCTCGTGTTCATCTTTCCTCTGCCTATTGCATTGAGCGCAAAACTTTAAATCTCTCATATGACAATTATTTGAATTATGCCTGCAAAGGTAAACATTTTATCGCATACTCACAAGCCTCTTACAGCTTTGCTTATGACAATACAATTTTATCCTTATTTACTGCTTCTAGGTTAATCTAGCATAATAAATCCAGCCCAATAGTATGGGTCTTTATATTTTTTGCGGACATCCATCATGGCTTTCCACAATGCTTTGTGTTTTTCCACGCCACTTGTCAAATATGTGTAGAACTGAGTCATCAGCATGGCCGTTGCATCGTCTTGGACTTTCCATAATGACATGACAATCGTCTGAACTCCTGCCAACTTGAATGCACGTTGCAGCCCATAAACACCATCTACGGGGTCAACCTTTCCTCTGGCAGTTTCACAAGCAGAAAGAACGACCAACTTTGTGTTAGATAGATCCAACCTCGATATTTCGTCTGCTGTCAGTATGCCGTCCTCTACATTCGTAAGGTTGAATCTACCTTGCCAGATGTTGTTGCCACCTGCCAACATCAGCCCAGCCCACATCAAGTAAGAGTCCTTTTGAGAGTAGATGTTAGTTGTAGCCACGAACTTGTTCCCTTCTGCCTTTTGGGGCGTGTCAATGACGAAGCCGTGTGTTGCCAGATGAAGAATATCTGGAGAGCGTCTATGAAGACTCTTGAAAGACTCTTCGTTTGCTGCAATGCTGTCAAAAACAGAGACTGATACGCCTTTTCCCTTAAGTAATCTGTATATGTTTTCAATTTCCTTCTTTGTTGAAGGTATTGGCCCCCACTTGCCTCTTTCATTCTCTGAACGCAGTGCCAATCCTGACCCTATCTCCGTTCCGCTGTACTCATCATAAGCGGAACTTGCTTCTGCCATGGCATCCATACTTTCGTCATACTTAATGTTACCATACAGTGCTGATGATTGATAAGACACAGCTCTTGAAGCCTTAACGTCACTTATGTTTGCTGTTGATGATACACGACACATGATATATTTCTCATTCAGCATCACTCCAGCTTCGTCCCGAAGAACTTCAAAGTTTATGTTAGACAGATAGCCTGTTGGAGAATAATAAACTTTCCTCACGCCATTCATGTATGGTAGAATTTTACTCCATAGCATATTATGAAGCGTAATAGACTTATTGGATGCGTATAGATCATTTATTAACAGTGCGTCCGACTCTATATTGTCGAATACGGCTTCCACACTATCTACATTCTCCAACGACACAAGTACAGGATGGTTAAAGTCCTTGCGAATAATAAAAGCACCATAATATGGTTGCACATCAGGATAGTGTTCCATCCTGGGTGCATAGCAATACTCTATTGCAATTTCGCCATCAGCCAAAGAGGCCTTAACGTCTTGCCAAGTTCTTGCCATATCAAGTAGTTGCTTCCCCAAGTTTACCATACTACTTAGCAAAGTCCTCTCGCTATTAGTTATTTCCCATATCAAAGAGTCTCTTTTTGATTCGGAATTTGTCTTGTATGCAAGTCTGTTTTTCAAATCCTTGTACTTCGAATACAATACCCTTATGTCCGAATTGGACGACTGCATTGCAAATCTGTCAAGTATGGTTGACGAATTAGCTAAGAGAGTTTTGCAAAAGATAGTATTATTATAGGCCATAGAAATGGCATCCGAAGCATTTGTTTGATATGCAATAAGATTGTTCACGAAGATTAGTTCTCTTGAAACAGTCCGCCAGTAGTTTTCACGCTCCAATCCAGTGAAATTAGAGAAGATGGCATCAATGCTGTACAAAGAACTGCTATTCATTTCTCGTAAAGACGATATACTTTTCGGATAGTTCCTAAGATAGAGTTGGCATATAGCCATATTCTGCGCAACCAAATAGTTTCTTTCATTATTACCTCCTTCAAGTCCTTCCAACAATTTCGCCCCTTCAGACCATCTTCCTTGTTTCATGTAAAGAGCAGCAAGATTATTGTATGCCAAGATATATGTTTCTTGTGACATAGCAGTCTTTTTACAATGATTAATGATATACTTAAAGCACTTTTCGGCTTCATTATAATGACCAACTACTTCGCAAACATTGCCATAGCTTAGTAATACCTTAAAATGCTCTTCGTTTGAAATGGAGAAAATGCTTCCATACAGATGCTCAAATTGTTCCTTGGCTTCATCAATATAGATTTTTGCAGAAAGGATATCGCCATTGGCTTGATAAGATAATGCCATATTCATTAGCATTCCTATATACGCTTCCCCAAAGTCATTTGACTCTTCAAACATGCATTGTGCCTGATTAAAGTATGCTAAAGCCTGACCAAAATTTTTAAGTGTAAATTCTAAGTGTCCCATGCACAACCAAAGGCCACGTGTGTATTCAGAATTTGGCTCACTACTTCTTTGGTTGTAAACTGCCATAGCAGAAGAAAGGAGTTTCTGTGTTGAAGCGATGTCACCAATTTGCATGTAGCAATAATGCAATGACATTACTATATTATAATAATCATCTTCCTTAAATGGATTTTCTTTTTCTTTCTTCTCTTTCTGTATCAATAGGGAAGGAATAGCTTCTTCAAGCCTGTCCCATTTATTTTGTTTCATCCATTCCTCAAACGTGGGGTTTCCTGCCCCCACATTAGTAGGAGAGTGTAGGTTCGTCTGTGCCAAACAATGGTTGGTACAAAACATCAACATCAATGTAATAACAAACTTATTCATTATTGTTTTGGCATTCTTGAATATACAGTATTGTTCGTTCTGCTACCTCTCCATATATCGTATTTTGCAAATTCTTACTTTCTGTTAGGAATTTTAATGCGGAAGACTTATTGTTTAACAGCATATATGCTCGTCCAAGATTATGATATACAGTAGCAAGTGTTTGGGCATTCTCTCTCTTTAGCCTATCCTCATCAGAACTGAGCAAGCGTTCTAACAGGTCTTTGGCCTTTTCGGGATGGCCAGAAAAGATGTATGAAACACTGAGTTGATTAGTAATTTCTTCATAGTTTGTGTCTGACTCTCTCTTGTTTGAGGTAATATAACGCTCATAGTACTTAATGGCATTGGGGTAATCCTGTTTCCAATAAGCTCCGTTTCCAGCAAACCTATATATCATGTCGGACGGATACCCCTGTATGCTTGCTTGGGATAAATACAGTAGTCCTTTAGAGATAACATTATCCACTGCTTTATAGTTTCCTTTTTGAGAGTAGCATAAAGCGAGGTTACAATAAGCACCACAAATGTTTTCATTTGGAGCATCTATGCTGTCTGAAAGGTTTACGAGTTCTTCGAAGAGAGGTATAGCGTCATCTATATTGTTGACATATCTGCTAAGTAAGATAGCCCTACTATAAACAGCTAAAAGGTACGCCTCGTATCTATTTCCTTTTCTCTCTTTTATGGTTTTTATGAAATTAGTATAGAAATTGGCGGCTTCTTCATAACGTTTATCGTTTACTAACTGATTGACTTGTACCCATTGTACGCTTTCCCATTCAATGAAATTCATATTCATAAAGTCAAAGTCTTCCACATCTTTTACACTAGCCCTTTTATAACATTCTTGTGCAAGCAATGTGTCACCTTTTTCCATATAGAGATTACCTAAGTTTTTATAAACGTTAGGTCGAAATTCATCATTATAGCTCGCAGCCACACTTTTCAATAGTGCCTTCCTGTAATACCTCTCAGCATTGTTGTAGTCTCCTATTCTACCATACGAATAACCGATAGCGACAAAGGCATCCAAATAATTCTGCGCTTTAATATGCAGGTTTTCATACAGCCCTATAGTTTTTAGAAAAAAAGGAATACATTCTTCATATTTTTCCTTGTCCCATAAAATGACACCTCTGCTTTCATAAAACAAAACTGCCAAGGAGTCATTTTTGCTATTGACACATTCGTTCTCTATCAGATTTAAGATAGAATCTGCTTCATCGTCATAATCTTCATTGATAAGCTTCTTTACACTTATCAATGAATCCCATAAAGACTGAGAAGCTACATCTTGTGTAAATATACAGCAAAAAATAATCAAAAATAATATTTTCCGCATAACATGGTTCCAGTTTTATTTTTCAATTATCTCCCAATATCCGCCTCTGTCTGGACCAATCCTGCGGATGATACCATTTTCACGCATAGTCTTGATTCGCTTTTCAACGGCACGTGAGGATAGGCCAACCTTCATGGCTATTTCTGCAGCAGAGACTTTTGAGTTTAGACGGATAGCGTCAAGGATGCTTTGAACTACATCGTGTGGTTTGTCCGACCCTGTGCGACCTTTCTCAGAACTCATCTCCGAACCTTTTATCCTATTCTCCGAATCCATCTCCGAACTGTTGCTTGTTTTCTCCGAACCTGCCGATTGTTTTTTGTTTGCTAAGACAAGAAGGTTGTTCTCACACCCTGCATGAATAGGAATATGAATGAGGAATGTCAAACGATCATCAGTAGTTTCAAAGGTGGCACGGGGAGAGCCGTTGGCGGCAAGTTTCTCCTGTATGGTGGGTACACCTGTTGAACGACCTTCTGTAAGATCCAGCTCCTTCAGAAAATCACCAAGGTAGCGATTGCGGTAACGTCGGCTTTTGAGAAGGTCGCCCTTTTCAATATCCGACATAGGGATGCTTCGGTCTGGGCCTGGGCAGTTGAGGATAGAAATGCCACTGGGTTCTACAGTTATCTCAACGGGTTCATGTTGATCGTAGGCTCTATGGTACAGGCTATTAACGACGGCTTCTTCCAGAGCATCGTAGGGATAGTTCCAGAAGCGGTTAGCTTCCTGCTTGCCAGAGACCTTTTGAACAACCTCGTAAACGATATTTGTACTGAGATAATCCAATGTTTGCTTAATCATCTGCGGCACACTGCCTTTGAAGGTTTTCTCTGTGAAGTTGTGCGGATTCTTCATCTTTCCTTCTGGGAATACAACGATATCCACTTGTGTGTAAGGGAAGAACTTCTCAGGCGATTCGCTGAACATCATGGCTGACACATTCTTCAGCCAGCGTTGCTCTGTAGGGCCAGCATACAGATTCATTTGGTCAAGAACCTCTGGCAATGGGCGTGTCCAAAGTTCATCAGATAGTTTGCTGCCTACCTTAACAAGATAGTCGCGAAGCAGGACCATCGAAATGTCTTCCAGTTTGATGTCGGGGTTGCCTCGCTCATCGAAAGGTTCTCTGACTGCCATCATGTGCAGTTCATCTAACACTTCGCCTTTTGCCTCTATAGAGGTGGAGCCGTATCGAATGTAAATGACGGGGCGCTTTACTTTGGCTGTCACGTCCGCAGGAATAGAATACGGACGGCGATTGCCAGAAGGTACCCACAGAACAACGACGTGTTTGCCATCTATCTCTTCCACGAAAATCTTGGCGGCATAATATGGCTCGAATAATTGATTGTAGCGTTGTAGTTCCTTTTGGATGTGGTCGAGTTTTTCAAGTGACACACCTTCCACTGGCCGCTGTGCTATTCCATCCTCTTCGTCAACACCCACTAGGATATAGCCGCCCCCGATATTGTCGATGTCGTTGGCAAAGGCACAGATGCTATGGTAGATGCTGATGGGGTTCCAGCCTTTCTTGAATTCAATTCGGTTTCCTTCAACCTTACGCTTATTCAGCAAGTCCTCTATATTAACTGATAATGCCATCGTCTTAAAAATCCTCTATCTTTTGTTGTAACTCTCTCACTTGTTTGCCCATCACATTGTCGGCATCATATATTGTAGCCATCTTTGTCAGAACGGCCAAGGCTTCTTTCTTGTCGTTATCTTTTAGATATGCAATGGCAAGGTTCCAACCGATTTCAGCCGAATGGTCTGTATAGTCATTGTAGGTTTCCATGATGGAAAGTTCCCAGCAAAGTGACAGTTCATATATAGTTCCGGCAAGGTCTGTATTACCCTGCACGTTCTTGAAAAGTCTCTCCAGTTTCTTCTCTGCATCAGAAGATGTCGCAGAGCCACGGGAAACCATCTCTGTGGTGAACGAAGAATTACCATATTCCTCCCCAAGCCCCGTGATGTTTCGGTAGTCGTTATAGCCTATACCCAACCACACGATGAATACCAGTGAAGCAGCAATGGAAAGCCATGCAGCAGGCTTACGCATAGAAAAAACTTTCGTTGTAGCAGGTTGCGCCACAGTTGCCTTCAGGAATGCGTTCTTTGTTGCATTTTCCACGCTTTGCTTGTCGGAAGCTAGTATCGCGCCTATGGTTTCCCTGTCTTGCGCAGTCCCTACTTCCTTTAGACCTTTAATGAGCCGAGCCATTATGATTGCTCGCTCTTTCATATCTGGCTTTTCTTCCAGTTCTCGCAAGAACGCCTGATCTTCTTCATCCGACATCTGCCCTTTCAGATAAGATGCTATGCGGTCATCTTCTTCAAGTAGTCTATTCTCTATTTTATTGATGTCAACTTCCATACGCCTGATGTTTTAGCTAAATAAATAATTCGATATTTCTGTAAAGCGTGCTCTAAACTTTTCACCACAACGATGCTTTGTCACTTTGACAGAGCTTTCGCTTTTGTAATTAAACATTGTGGCAAGCGTTTTCATGGAAAAGCCGTCACGATAGAATCCCCATAGCAACTTGTCACATGGAGGAGGCAGTTTTGACACAATTTCCCTAACGACAGCCTCTTTCCGTGCTTCAATGTCTTCAGCGTCATCTTCCAGAGCGAGTAGTCGGTCTATCCTTTCATCCTCAAAATCGTCTTTTGTGCCATTTGGATACTCGTCAATGATATTCAACTCCTTCCCCATGCCACGCATCTTCTCGTATGCCTTGTTCCGACATATACCTATAAAATAAGTTGATAACGAGGATGTTAATACAAATTCACCGTCTGTTATTTTTTTATAAAGGACGATAAACGCCTCCTGGAATATATCTTCACAGTCAGAGCGTGACAGGGAAAACATCCCCTGTAGATATGCAAGGGTTTTGTCCCATTGTTCAGCAGCAAACTTGTTGAGTTTCTGTTGAGTTTGTTGTAATTCTATAACAGCCATATATCTATTCAAGACTTGTTTCATAAACCATATTTTGACGGGTCAGATTATCTGCCATATATTTTCCCACATCCTTAACCCAGCCTAACCCCCGGTTCAAAGGTTGAACTAATAGGACTTTATTGGTATAGTACGACAAGGGACCGTAATAAGTATTCTCCTTTTTTATTTCGTAGTTAGACTGATAGGAACGGCAGGCTTCCATGATAATAATATCAGCAAAGCCTTGTTTCTTGGGTATTACGAAATGCCCCTTGGCATTTATTCTAGGATGGAAATCTTTCGCATTGGGGCTAAATCCCTTTTTTGTTCCACGACAGAAGTTCTCATCCTCTTCCTCCTCATTGCCCATGTACGAATTTCCAGCGTGACAGGCATCAATTACCACGCAGACAAATCCACTCTTGCCGACAGTCTTCCTAAGATTATCAAAATAGGTGTGTAGTTCATCGTCAATAATGTGGTTGGATCCATCGTACACACCTCGTTTATATGTCATCATAGCATCATACGGCACGATGGCCTCATCCCAGCCATCTTCTTCGTCACCATCCATATCCTCAAAGGGCTGTCCATGACACGAGAAGTGCAAATAGACAACATCGCCAGCCTTTACTTCTAAAAGGAGTTTCCGAAATGCCTTACGAATATTGGTAGCAGTCGCATTTGAATTGACCAAAGAAGTAACACTAAAACCTTTTAATTTCAACGTGTTTCCTATCATCAAAACATCATTGGCTCCATGAATGCTGCCCCAAGATGCACCATCCATATTCTTATAGACGGGATAATCCGAGATGCCTATCAGCAATGCCCGTTTGGTGGCTGACCACATGGGTACCACAACAAGCAACAATATGAGGACTAAAACATATTTTCG
>Ga0326514_10002610_pt1 | contig 11475 bp, 13 predicted proteins | sample 3_2548_0518_D_FD_203653 | JGI IMG/M metagenome (GOLD analysis project Ga0326514, IMG submission 203653) | Bovine rumen microbial communities from UC Davis, California, United States - 3_2548_0518 | ecosystem: Host-associated > Mammals > Digestive system > Stomach > Rumen | place: USA... | reverse complement strand
GATGTAATAAAACGATTGGAAACCATACGTGATTGGACCGAGATAATCCTTGATGATTGCTATACAGCACAAAGGGATTTGGAGGAAATGATTGACTGTTTGGATGAAATGATTGAGGAGGATGAATAATGGGACGGAAAACGTCAAAAAAGGAACGGATTGAAATTGCACAGTTTTGTCTTAATCATAACAAAGATTATGGATTGACAATGGAAATGTATAAGATTTCATATCAACAGGCATGGTCTTACACACGAAAGTACGAAGAAAAAGGAATTTCCGGTCTTGTGGACAGAAGAGGAAGACCAAAGAAGGGAGAATAATTATGGCAAGCGAAAGAAGACAGTTTCTTAATAAGATTAACAAGAGAATATACACCCTGACCAAACATGGTGTTGATAAACAGGATGTTTTGAACATGATAAAACCAAAATTACCTGACGGTGCTTATATTACAGAGTTTGGACAGGTTAATATTGACCCAACATTTTGGGAATCAAACAAGTCAGAGATTATGGAAACATTGGATGAGCAAGTTAAAATGTATTGGGATGTAAAACAGGATGCCATGAAACCTTATGAAAATTTCATTGGACCTTTGCCTAAGGACCAAGCAGACAAGGAACTTCAAGCTTATATACAGTATGTAAAGGATTTCCAAGAATTTGTTGAATATTACTATGATATGGAAAAGGAATTCCGTGACAAAGGTATGTCTTATATGAATGATTCAGAGGAAATGCAAACTTTGCATAAATTACTTTCAGATGAAGGTAGTTTACGTCGTGCGGATGAAATACCTTATAGCCAGAGAATGTATAACATTGAAAGAATAAGAACTGCGAAAGGAAGAATAAGATGATTGTGGAAACTTTTAAGTGTCAAACAGGAAACAACCAGGAAGAAACCAAACGCTATTATAATGTTTCCAAATCTGCTTATATACTGGACATTCCTTATAATATGGAAACAGGTTCTTTTGACCCATGGAGATTGTACTCTGAAACAGAGGAATATAAAGGAAACACTGTGGAAGAGTTACGTTCTTTGATACCAGATTTGATTAATCGTTTGTCCTTAAAAAAGGAAATGAAGTCCAAAAGAAAAAATCCGGATATCGATGCCATTCTTATATTTATTGATAACCTCCTTAAAGTGGAAGATATATTTAATGGAATGATAACAGACCATGTACAACATGGGGATGAATTAATTCGAGCAATTGTATGTGACCATTTTATTTTTCAAAAAATTTGGGGAAAGGATATGTTACTTGAAAAACACAGTGCTTTAAAAGTAATGCAGGGTGTTATGAATATGTGGTTTATCCCCGACAAACATTTGTATACAACAGTTTCTTCAATTGATAGAGTCAGATTGGGAAAACTTTCCAAGGGTGGTACGATAAACAATATAAAAGATTTATACCCAAAGAAATTTGATGATTGGCTAAGACAAAGAGAGTGTTTGTTATCCCCAATAAGATATCAGAGTGGGTCTTCTCTTGCACATGAAAATATGTTGGCAATTGATATTAACAGTGCTTATATATATGCGTTAATGGCATTTAAACATTGTGCATCTCTTACACAGCCTGTAAGTCCTTTGGATTGGAGACAATATCTTAACAGAACAGACAAAGGTTCTTTTGGAAGATATGTTATTTCTTATAGTACTTGCAGAAATTTTATCCGTACTTTCCAAACATCAAAATTGGATGAAAAGGGAAACAGAATACCCTTTGAAGCAGGAAAGGACCAAACTGTATATGCCATGTTAAATAACGTCGATTTGGATGTATTATTGTCAATGAAAGGTGTGTATATTCAAGATATCCAGTGCATGAATTTGTGGGAATTTGACATGGATTATGCCCCTGATTATTACAGAGAATGTATCAAGAAAGGATACCTGGATAAACAAAACTGCATCAAAGGAACTGTGGAATATGATTTGGTAAAAGAGAAATTAAACGCAGGTGTGTTTGGAAATACAATAATGAAAACTCCGTTGTTAATGTATGAATCTGCCATAAAATGTGGAAAAACTGCGGCAGAAGCCCATAAAATTGCAAGTAAAACATTATTAACCATGTCCAAACAGGGAACCCTTCCAGCATGGGGAATATGGGCAATTTCATATACTCGTAAAATAATCTTGGAGTTAGGACAGAATTTGACAGGATGGTGTTATAGTAACACGGACTCTATATATTGTTGTGATACAGAAGAAAACAGAGAATTTATTAAGGAATATAATCAAAAAGCTGAACAAAGAGTTAGGAAGTATTGTGAACAGTTTGGAGAGGACTTTAATAAATTTTCCAAATTGGGCCAGTTTGAAATAACGGAATTATCCCTTTTCCGTGCCTGGGATAAGAGTACATATGCTTATCTTGAAAAAGGAGATGATGTTCCTGTTGTTAAGGCCAGTGGAGTTAAATTGAAAGAGGACTTTACCATAAAAGAAATCTTTGAAGACGATGCACCAAAACCAAAAGGTGAACTATGGCCACAAGGTTATTTGGAAGACGGACATTATAGAGAACACATGGTCAATGCCGAAGAAATGTATTTAAGACGTAAGGCATTAACATAAATAAAAATAAACCCTACCTCAAACGAGATAGGGTTTTGTTTTGCCTCCACGTGGTACCCATTGTTAAGAGGGGTGTGGAAGTCATAGAAATACTCCAGCATTCATTAATGATTCAATTTCTTGTTTTTCTTCTGTTGTTGCAACTATAACATCACATTTGTAATTAACGCATTGTGTAAATCCACTGCAAGAACGAAGTTGTAAATAACCTGTTGACCTGTTTTCACCAAGTATTTCAGCGTATCCATAACCATCCCTATGCATTTTTGGAACCTTTGCTATAATTCTTGCTCTTGGGTAACTATTTGAACCACTTAAAGAACCAACCTGTGGAGCCGAAACATTATAATGCTCCGTTGCATGGACAGAATCCATAATAGAACCAACAGCAGAACCTGCTATAGCTCCTCCTGGACCACCTAATGCAGCACCCGTCACCGTGGAAAGTAATCCCAATCCTTTACCAACCGTATTTGCAACCATACCAAAAGCATTTTGCATTGTGGCACCTCTACTAAGGTCAATTGGAATATCGTATCCTATAATACATTTCCAGCAGTTCACAACCTGTCCATTCTGTTGTAAAACATATTCTCCAACGTTATTAAGAATGTCCACATTAAGATAGAGATGAAATTCTTCAGCACTTCTTACATCAAGTGGGAATGTTCCAGCATATGGAAGATATATTGAATATTCAACATTTTCAAATTCCCAGGCCTGTGTAGCACGAATGTTTTGAAATCCCATATCAAATGTATAAAAGAACTTTGTACAACCTCCTCTGGCAGGCATTAGTTGTAACTTTCCATATAACATTGGAATATCCCAAGGATTACTCGGAGTATTAGCAGATTTTTCCAAAGAGAACGGGAAACAACGACACATCTGTATTCCCTGAAATACATTTGCACCGTATACACTTTGTATAAGTTCTTTAAGTGTGGCAGAGTAAAGACTATCATCACAGATTGCATGGGTTGCTCGAGTTACATCTTCGTCATCAATAACAAACGCCTTACCACTGAATGCTGTGGCAATTTGGTTGTTAACTGTTGTCACCCAGTAACTATTTCCGTCCATTGTATTAGGGTTGAACTGGTTACGAATATTGCCTCTGTTAGCGTCAGTAAAACCATTTGGATAGTTAGTTTGACTTCCACCAATTTCCATTTCCCCACCCTGTTGTCCGGAAGAACTGTCAAACCAATAACCAAGGAAAGGATAACCCTCATTAACACCAGAACGTATTCTCCATGCCAATTTATTAAGAGGTACATCTCCTGTATCTGTCCAACCTGTTGGAGCAGTTATAAAGTCAGTCCATGTTGGATAACCTTGGTTAAGATTGGAATCAATATACCATGTGCCCATTTAATCACCTCACATAACGAAAGGACTAAATCCTGTGGCATTAACAGCAGCAGGTGTTTTTAAATTTACGTCGGAAATTCCTGTGAAATTGGTTTGAACGGAAAATGTTACATTCTCTGGAAAATTTAATTTGTCCGTATTATACAAACAAATATTGGATGCACCACCTGAACACATATTTATTGTTTTGGTATTTGGTGAACTGTCTGTCAATTCAATGTTAAAGATGGAAGACGTACAAGAACCGTGAAATATTTCTCGAGTGTTGCTAAGTGATTTTGTGTCCAAAATTCCTTTGAAGTAACAATACCTAATGCTTCCTCTGTAGTAAGTTTCATCAGATGTGCATATATTATCTCCAATATCAAACCAACACTCTTCAATGCTATTGCCGTCGGACATACCACCAATATATCTCAACTTTGTAAACGTACAAGAACACTGATACATTCCACAGTCCTCTATCAATTCTTTATTGATAGCACCTTGTAAACGACAATTGGTAAGTGTGAATCTACTGTGGTGTGCATTGAAAAAAGCCGCTGAACGATTTTCACCACCTACAACAATGTTATAAAAATTGAGGTTTTTTATAGCACAGGTGATATAACTACCCTGATAATAAAATTCAAGATAAAAGTCTGCCCCATTGTGTGTCGATGTATAGTTATAAATGGTATGTCCTTGTCCGTCAATTTCAAGGGCACGGACATTAATTGTGTCTGTAATAATATCTCCACCTGCATTTAGGTCAGCATCCACAATAACTGTATTTGCCTCCCCATTAATGGCTGTCTTAAAACCATCCCAGTCTGAAACGTGTACAACTGCCATATTATCATCTCCTTATTTTATAATGAAAAGAATGTTACTCGTCACCTCTGATGAACCTTGAGGAAATGGAGTTTGTGATTGTAACAAATCCAATCCTAATGTATCATAATCCTGACGGAAAGGATAATCATTATGAAGCATATAGTATTCAGATGGGTTTGTACTTTTTTCACTTCTTTTTACCCATGCCGAACTGTTCAAAATTTCTTTCCTGTATGTAAACAAAACATCAACTTTTCCGTCAACAGCTATTCTCTGTCCTGTCATTGCTGTAACATTATTGATATAATACCATCTTTTTGTAAAACTGCAATACATATAATTGGCATTGTAAGCAACCGGGTTAGTTTTAAGAATGAAAGTGGGTTTCATTAAGTTAGTATCTTCTTTGATAACAACTCCATTTATTTCCCCAATCTTGGATAAAAATTGTGATTTATCAACTCTCTCTGGAGTGGCTGAATATTTATAAAATTCAAGTTTCATTAAAACACTCCTTTATTTAAGAATAAGGACCAGGCCTACTAAAAGACCTGGCCCGTGGAACTTACTTATCTTCTGTTTCTTTTATCTCTGTTGTTTCTGCTCCCTTGGACATATTAAGTGTTGAAGGTGTTTGAACCTGTGTCAACTCTACCTTGAACCAAGGATTCCAACGTCTTGTATTACCACTGTGAACATAAGACCTTATATATATGGTTGCATTGGAACCATTGTAAGCCTGTCTTGTTATTCTCTGCATCCACTGTGTACTACCATGTCTTACTGTTTCAAGTACAAATGTACCAGCACCGGAAGTTCCTTTTCCGGGCCAGTCAGCAGGTAGATTAACAATGGAATTGGTTGTGGAGGAGTCAGGTGACCTATACACTCTGTAACCTTCTGCTTCTTTTCCTAACATTGTTGGAGTGTCTGCATCTTGGTCTGATGTGTAATTGTTAAGGTCTGCTCCGGATGGAAGCTGTGGCTGTCCAACTCCTAATATAAGTCCTGTTGTGGAACTAACATTTGGAATGAGTTTTTCAAAATCTGAAAAGTTGTTAACGTAACTTTCCAGTTCCTCATAGTTTTTCCACACAAAGTATCTTTCCTTATTCATGTGTCAATCCTCCTATCAGGTTGTTGTTCCCCATGTATAAATGATTGCATTTTCATCAAAGTCATTGTAGTAAGAACAATCATAGCAGTAGAAGAAGTTTGTGAAGTTACCGTCTGCATTGTACTGTGAACGAACCTCAGGAGTTTCATTACATACCATTGCAGCATCTCTGTCAAAGAGTATACCAAGGATACCACCTGTGCTAACTGTATCTCCACCAGCTGTCTTAATATTAATGGAACTTCTGTCATTCAGTGCCATTGCTGTACCAGAACCCTGCCAGAAAGGAATTGTCTTATAGTTATCAAGCTTAACAAATTCCTCATTGTATGTGTCACCGTAAAGGTTGAACTTCAAACCTGCATCAAGGTCAGAAAGAACTATAAGTCTTGAATCCTCAATTGGTGTGTGGTTGTAAAACGCACCAGTGGTATAAATTGTTGAAGGAACTGTAAGGAACTCTCTGTCCATTGTTATTCTCTTTGCAACGAATCTAAGGAAGTCTGGGTCACGAAGTGCCTCACCCATGGTAGTTATAACAGCACCACCATTTGCCTCAAACTCTGCTTTAAGGTCAACAACGTTATCACCAGCATTGAACTTAGTACCAATAAGGTTAACAATTGTTCTTCTCTGGAGCTCGTCCTTAGCAATTTCCATCTTGGACATAATTCTGTTCTCAATCATACCAATGAATCTTGCCATTTCAGAAGGTCCATTAAATGCACTCTTGAGCTGTTTTCTTGTTATGGATATTGTTGTCTTGAAAGTTGTTTTAAGGTTGAAGTACTTTGCCTGTACGGTTGCAGGAACAAACTTAAATAATTCCTCAATGTGTGAAGAAATATTCTCATTGTAATCATAGTTTCTATCTGCGTCAACGTCCTTTGTAAGGTCCCACTCACAGTTGTCTGTAAATTCACCAACGTCACAACGAAGCTTTTCAAGTACAGAACCATACTCCCAAGAGTCTCTCCAAATACCAAGGTCCTTTGCACGGTAAACTCTGTCAACAAAGATTGTCTTACCAACCTTATCAATTATTTTGCCGGCATAGTTCTCAAAGTTTTCACCAAAGTCTGTGCTTGATGTAATAACCTGTCCTACAGATACAAGGTTTGAAAGGTCTTCTGCAACAACAAGTTCACTCTTTCCAAGTACTTCTCCCCATATGCCATTAAGCATTGTTGAAATCTGATTCACTTTCATATCATTATTCTCCTTTACATTTAGTATATTCCAACGAGCACTTGCTCATTGATGTCTTTAAAAAATTCCATTACAACAAGGAACTTCAGGTTTTCCCTTTCGGCTTCTATAAGTTCCTGAGTCTTTGTTACGCCAATGTTTCCACTTCTTACTCTTTTTTCTGTGTGGTACATATCTCCACCAACAACAACATTACCAAAGGTATCTTTACCACCTGAGTATTCTGCATTACCATTCTTGGCATTGTGGTGTGTTACTTCTGTTTTGGTTTCGTCATCGTGTGCCCCATATGTAATACTTCTTGAATCTGTGTCAGTTACACTATTGAAAGTCTGTGTAGTATTACCCTTTGCCACATTCTTTTCTGTGTCCTGCCACTGATTACTATCAAATGGAGTTACCGAAGTGGTATTAATATCTCCACCATTTTCATTACCATAAGTATTATCAATAGAGCCAGTCTTTGTTAAAGCACCACCATTTGTGTCTGTTCTTTGATTGGTTTTGTAAGTCACTGTTGTATCATTTGTACCTTGATTTTCAAGATATGTATATTCCTCAGTGCCGTCCACATTCCACAATGGATTGTATTTATAACCACCCAGTTCAATGAGCTTTAAATACTTTCCTTTGTTCATGTTAAATATTGCTTTCAGCTTTGAATTCATATGTAAGACAGAAATGCCTACCTGATTTACGTCCAGAGGTTCAACCAAGTAATTTCCACCATAATATGTCTCATAAGCTTCAACAATCTGGTTTTGAGTTAACCCAATGTTAATATATGTATATTCATCAGGCATCCCTTGTGCGTTTGGTGTTTTAACAGGGATATAAATGTTTTGGAAAAGTGTTATATCTGAAAATATTCCAAACAATGCTGTTGTATTTTCAAATGTTGTACTATTCCATGTCCTCACCCTTGCCAGGTTCTTCATCTTCTTGTGTCACCTCCTCTTCAACATTATCATTAATAACATCGATTAAGTCTTCAACACATTCTTCATTTTCCAGTAACTCTTCCTTTAAGTCTTTTTCTTCCTTAACGGGTTCTGGAGTTTCCTCTGTTGTATCAGGTTCTGTCTGTTCTGTGCCATCTGATTCAGGAGTTTGTTCTTCATACATTTCAGGTTCTCCTGTCTCTTCCAATCTGATGTCTGTGTCCACTGGTTCGTCATCCTTAATACCTCCAAGCAATGTATCTATCAGTGCTGGGTTAAGTTCAACCTGGATATCTGTACCATACTTTTCATTAACTTCATCAAATCCCTTTTGCCAAGATGTAATAATTTCAAGGATTGATAACTGTAAGTAATCATTCTGTATGTCCACTTCGTCCTGTAACAAATGGGATTTCTTTCTGATGTTGTTACTTCTTATGCCTATGGATTGGAAATAGTTGGCAATGATATAATTGTTCAACTCAACAAGTTCTGTCAGGTTTGCACTAACATTTGCTGTAGCAATAGGGTTAATGCCAATCTTTTCAATTAAGTCTGACCTTATAACCATATAAGGTGCTCCAGCATACATCTTTTTAAGTATTGCTTCACCTGCCGCTGCCTGTGCATCACTGTCCGCAGTAAATATAGCAGCCACACGAGAGTTAATCTGGTTGCTGTTAATGGAGATAACATTATCTGCAAGTAATGTTGCTGTCTGGTCAATCAATCCACTAAGTCCACCAGGTATATACTTGTCAAGTGGTGTGTTGTAAATAACAACTCCGTCTTGTCCAATTTTTACCATTTTGCTTCCTAATACTGGGTTGGCAATTGTATATATTGTTGGTGCATAATACTCATTGGGTTCTCCACCAGGTGCTCCAATACAAGCATATAACTTGCCATCAAAGTCTGAAATACAAATATCTCCGTCAACAAACAATGTGGATTTAATGTAAAATTCATCAAGAGTTTCTGGCAAATTCTTAATGTACACACAAGAGCAAGTTTTACTCAAGAGCCATTTGAAGTAAAAGTCATAATTCTTCTTGAAATCACATATACCACCGTCATTGAACCTTTCTTTCCAGTGTTTCTTTGCCATATATTCACCCCCTTATACTTGTCTTTTTCTTGCCTCCAGTAAAAATCCATGGAAGGCATCTGCTGTTGTATCATCACTGTAATACACTTGCCCCGTCAGGTAAATTTGTTTAAACAATTGCCATATCGGATGGTTTGTTGTATCACCAATGATTGCATATTTATCAAGAGAAGTGTTAAGTGTGATGTAATATGTCTTTTCTCTTATCTTTTGTGTTGGATAAACAAACATATAATACACGCCACTCACGTCATAACGCATAATATCAATGGCCAACTTCTCTTCTTCAAATATCAAGTAAATAGTACGGTTTTTCATGGAATTATCATACACTCCAGAAGGAAGTCTGGCACTGTCTTCCATTTCCCAAAAACCATGGGTAATACTTTTACTCTTTCCTTTTGAATGACTGAAAGCAAAGAAATTGTTATATACATTTGTTCTGTTTTCATCAATTTCTTTAACATTTCCATATTTATCAGTAATGGCTGCGATATAACAAAAGACTGCTGTCATTGTTATTTCATCATTCTCACCCTTATATTGTACTTCTGTTGTTCCTGGTTCTTCAATCAATTTCTTATTAAAGCCCATGTTCCTAAAATAAGGATTGTTCCACTTTGATATAGGGTTTGCAAGCATCCATATTTTAGTGTCTTGTTCCCATCTGTCTCTTACTAATGAAGATATTACATTCTGTACAATACTCCATTCATCTGATAAGTACTGTCCAGCTTTGGATAATACCTCATCAACAATAATATGTGCCACGCCACCTTTATCAGCACCAAAGTCAGGACCTTTATCTGACTCCCATGTATTCATTGACCAAGCACCACCAATTGGAATAGGGTTTTTATCAACCCTTTCCATAACACCATTATCATTTGGTTCCCAACGTTCCAGGTAAAAACATCCACGCCAATACTTTATCTTGTTCCACACACCGTTTGTATATTCCTCAACAAACTTATCATGTGGAGATATTAACATTTCAAGGTTTCTTGTTTTTAAAGATTCCTTGTAACGTCTTATATACGCAAACACACCTTTTCCGTCGATGGCATCTTTAATTGCTTTCTGTATAACTGGGTAAGTCTTACCACATCCACGTCCACCAAGGATGTAGTAATATCTTGCATTTGGGTACTTATCAATAAGGGGTTGTACTTCAAAGTACCTCTTTTTTGTTTTCTTTGATTTTGCCATTGTAATACAACTCCTTGTTTTCTTGAAAAAACTCACACTTAAACAGACGTTTTTTATCCTTCAAGTAACCCGCTATATTTATGGTCGTCAAACTCAATTGTTACTTTTATCTTCTTTGTTTCTGGACGGAAACCATTTAAGTGTCTTTCCTTAATAATTTTTGGAAAATCCACACTACACTTATCATGGTCAACACTATCAACATGGTATTGCCACATTGGTACAGAAACGGAAGGTGTGTTTACATCCCATTGTGCCAACCAGCAAGTAAATCTCTTTTTAATGTCATCACTAACAACATTGTTATAGAAATTCAAGTTACAATAAAAACCAACACAATATCCTGCTTTCTCCACTGTCTCGCAAAATGCTTTAATAATGCTTGACACCATTTCTTTACCCAAAGCAAATTGTGTCTTTTCTTCAACGTCAATATAAATTGGGTATTCAAACTGTTTTCCCTTTATTATCTTTAAACAAACATTTGCTTCTTCAATTGCCTCCGACACAGACTTTGCATAACTGTACCAATAACATCCCTTAGGGATATTTCTGTTCTTGGCATTGGAGTAATGTTGTTCAAAAAGCTTATCCTTTTGGTTTTCATACCTCCCGTAACCTGCCCGGATAATAACAAAGTTCAGATTCTTGTATGAATCCCAATTTATATTATTGAATTCGGAAATATCAATTCCTTCAAACATCATCTTTTTCCTCCGTGTTTAAAAAAGACGTTTTTCCAATTGACTGACTCATCTGTGCTATAACTTCACTGTTATGATTAACTGCCGCAGTTAAATCACCCAGCTTCGCAATAGTATCATCCAAACTCTTTCTTTCTTTATCATAAACATATTTCAATGCTTTACCACAAAGTAAAAAAGAAACAATTGGAAAACCAACATTCGCAATAATCTGTGACCAATCCATGTTATCAATCCTTTCAATTTTATAATGCTGAATTTTATAATGAAACGTTTGCCAATCTCTTATATTCCCTATAGTATATCTCCAATCCATATTATAACAAAAACAAGGCATATAATTTACATCTTTTTTAAAGATTTTTGCTGAAAAATAAACTCACTTTAAAACTCGTGTTT